>Ga0182021_10000147_pt1 | contig 65810 bp, 64 predicted proteins | sample 612E3MmetaG_FD_120493 | JGI IMG/M metagenome (GOLD analysis project Ga0182021, IMG submission 120493) | Permafrost microbial communities from Stordalen Mire, Sweden - 612E3M metaG (Illumina Assembly) | ecosystem: Environmental > Terrestrial > Soil > Wetlands > Permafrost | place: Sweden...
CCCGCGATCCCTCGTACCACCGGAATAAAACTGTTCTCGTGGAGTTCGCAAGGGGAGGGGAACACGGCATCGAAGAGGCGCTCGGCTTCCTGCATGAGGAAGTACTGGCGCGCGCCCGGATCGTGTACATCAAGGTCTCGTACGAGGAGTCGCTCCGGAGGAACCGTCGGCGCGCCCGCAAGGGGGAGGAGGCCTCCATCCTGCATCATTCGCTCCCCGATGAGAAGATGGCATACTATTACAGGACGAACGATTGGGAAACTCTTGCGGGAACAAACCCGGAACATATCCCCGTCCGGGGCCACTCGATTCCCTACGCGGTGTTTGAGAACGAGCCCGAGAAGACCGGCGATCCAACGCTGCTTGGCGAAGAGCTGGCGCGTGTGACCGACAAGCTCTGGAAGGCCTGAGGGGGCCGGACGACGTTTTTCGTTCCACAGGGAGACGGAGGAAAGCGGGGCTTCTTACGCCCCTGATGCCGCTCGAGATGGCACGGCGTTCCAAATCCGAAGCATGAGGATCGCTCCAACGACGGAGAACCCGATCATGCTCGGTCCCCATGCGCCCCAACCATATGTCTCGAGCATCCAGCCCATTCCCACCCCCACGGCGGTCCCCCCGATGTACTGCATACCGTCAAACATTCCTGCGGCGGTGGCTGCGGCTTTCTTCCCGCCGAAATCCATCGAGGCAGTTCCTGAAAGCATGGAGTGGACCATGCTGATAGCGAAGGAATTGAGGATGAATGCTCCGATGATCCATCCAAGTCCCGGTGAGATCCAAATGATCGCAAGGCAGCATACCTGCAGGACATAGCCAATGAAGGCGACGGGGGGGCGGCGGGAGTGGAACACCCAATCTGATATCGTTCCCGCTGCGAACGCGCCGAGGATTCCCGCCGCGACGACGCTGAGCGCCCCCTGTTGGAAGATGGGCGAGTCCAGAGCGAGTTTCTGTGCCTCCTGCATATATCGGGGGAACCACTGTTCGAAACCGTGCCGGACGAAACCGGTGCAGAATTCCGAAATGGCGATCGTCACGGTGATGGGATTCGTGAAAACCTTCTTTGCGAGGTATGTGAAGTCAGCTTTGGTGTTGTCCCCGCTGGAAGCATCCGCGGTATCGAAGTCCGCCAGTCCCGCTCCGCGGGGAGTGTCGTGGACGAACAAGAACGTCAGGATCCCCATCCCCGCCATGATCCCTGCAGGAATGAAGAAGACCCATTGCCAGGGGAGAAGCGTCACGGCAATCCCCCCGATGAAGAAGATCAGGAACCGGCCGCTCTGGATCATCGATCCGAATATCGCGGAGAAGACCCCGCGCTCCCGGACATGGAACCAGCCCGAATTCACTTTGATGAGTGCGAGGGCGCTGTACGACTGGAAGTATGCGTTGAGCCCCCAGATCGTTGCGAAATACGCCAGGAGGACCGTCCCTGTCTGCCACAGACCGACGTAGGCGCCCAGGCCGAAGGCCACGTTCAGCAGCACCGATCCGAAGACGCCGATCAACATCGCCTTGCGCCCCCCGATCCTGTCAGCGATCGGGCCGTTGAAAAGCGCCGAGAACCCGTAGATCATCAGTGCAACAGTGACGATCGTCCCGACCTGTGTCTTGTCCCATCCGTACGTATCGGAGAGGGATTTGCTGACGAGCGAAAGATTGTAGCGCCCCATGTACATGGCGGCGTAGGTGAAGCCGAGCGTCAGCCAATTGAGCGCGCGCCGACGCCGGAATTTGGGCGTGTGGATGGGGCGGGAATCTGGAGAAGAGGCCATGATCGCGCATTGTTGGCAGGAACGACAAAGTGCTCAACAATATACCAAAAAGCGGGAATGAGATGCCAGCAAAAACAGGACTCCCCCGGCCTGCTGCAAGTCGGGGGAGTGGGTTTTTCTCTCATGCACGGGTGATGGTTACCTGATCAAAGCCATCTTCCTGACCTGCATGAACTTCTGGGCAGGGTTGTCGGTTGCCACCGCGTCGATACGGTAAAAATAGATGCCGCTGGCAACGTCGGGCTGCCACGCCACCTGGTGAGTTCCGGGCTGTTCGATCCCGTTGACGAGTGTTGCCACCCGCTGGCCGAGAAGATTGTACACGGTCAGTGTGACGCGGCTTTGGGCCGGCAAGGCATAGGCAATGGTCGTCGATGGGTTAAACGGGTTCGGATAGTTTTGATCGATCGCAAAGGTCTTCGGGATCGCCGCTGTCGCACCGTCCTTCACGCCTAAGGTCTGGAGGATTTGTCCGGTTGTGAAATCGCCGAGAAACAGCCTTTGATACGTCGGAGTTTGGTTTGAATTGTTCGAACCTGAGTAATAGAAATAGTTGATTCCGAGGTAGAGGCCAGTGTTAAGGACACCGCCAAACCAACCCTGGCCAACTGTGCCGATCTGGACTTGCACATTGAATCCGCTCCATGTTGTTGGAACCGGCCGGAACGACCCGCCTCCCTGGCGTTCAGCCCGGGAAAGAAACGTGTCAACGGCGGCGACGGTTGGCGGGACAGTGATCACTCCCCACTGTGATACCCATTGGTAGGTGTTAGGATCCATTTGGCGAACCACTGACCCTTGGGACTGAGCGTCGAATTCAAAACTCGATGCTTGGTCGGGTCCGATGTAGAGAAATTGCCATTCGTCGTTTGCGCGTCCGCTGGCATCGAGCTTATAAGCTGCAATCTGGCGGAGATCCGCCGAGGGGGAGAAACTCGATTTGCGCGCATTGAGAGAATCGATCGCATCGGCGTATGTCAACCCCAAGTACGTGTGAAGAACCATATCCACCCCCGTCACGTTGGCGCCGTTCACCACGACGACAGAGGAGGCAAGGCCCAGCGCATCTCCGGAAGAGGGATCAATATTGCCGTCCTTGTCCACGTCCACAGCGGAGACAATGTACAGCGAATCATTGCCAAGGTACGGAAGTGTGTAGTTCCCTGATCCGTCCGCCGCGGCGGCCTGAGCAAAATGTTCATTGCCGTTGCCGATCGGGGTTGTGCTGGCAATCACTAACGCGCCGGCGGGGCTGACCCCCACCGCGCTGGAAGTGATAGTCCCGCTGACACTGTACGGGGGAAGCACGCTCCCCGTCGTGAAATGGAGAATAAAGGGGGAGGCGAGGGAGGCGCCACCCTGAGCACGTGAGGCATACATGGCGAGGAAATACGACTGGTCCGCCGAAAGGGTCACGGAGATATTCGCCGTTAAACAGTCGGGACTCCATGAGCCGCCGTTCAGGGTGAAATTAAACATCATCCCTGTAGCCGAATTATAGAATGTCGTATCCACCGGTACACTGAATGTCAGACTGATGACACTGGTCGACGCCGGGACATTGGTCGCCCCTTCTGCAATGGAAGCGGAGACGACGTAGAAAGAAGTCGCGTTTCCTGCGAAGGACGACTGAGGCAGGACTGCGACCGTGAAGACAAGGAGCAATATGAAAAAATGATTCCTCATGGATAAAGTCTCCTGATGGGTAAGAACATGAACGTAGGGACGCAAGGCATGGATGTCATTGCATCGGTATCGTGAATTATGTAGCAAAAAGGGGGCCAAGGATCGAAGATAGGTATCACCCGGAATAGCAGAAAAAAAAGCAACGTATCGGCCGTTCTGTGGAGCTTATTCCCTCATTGAAGAAATATCCACATGTTCGAGGAACGATATGACCGATGGAGGGTACGCATCCGGTCTTCGCAGTTGATCTCTTGCAATACCCATCTGTTTTTGTAGATTAAAAGAGGTGAATCTCTTTCGAAAGGATGACATGGACATTCATGGAAAGAATGCAGTCGTCACGGGGGGCGCCATGGGAATCGGGCTCGCTACTGTGAAGCGTCTGACATCTGCCGGATGCCGGGTGGCCCTCTGGGATATTCGTGCCGATGCGTTGTCACAGGCGAAAGGGGAATTACGGAGGGCTGGCGGCGAAGTATTGACATACACGTGCGATGTGACGGACGCGCCGCGCGTCTATGCGTGTGCGCAGGAAACCATTGCAGCGATGGGACGCGTGGACATTCTTGTGAACAATGCGGGATTTGTGCATGAAGGCGGTTTTCTGGACCAGCCCGATGCCGTTTGGGAAGAGACCATCGCGGTGAACCTGACGGCTCTTCTTTACACGATCCGCGCGTTCCTTCCCGGGATGTATGAACGGAACAGCGGACATATTGTGAATGTCTCGTCCGCCGCGGGACTGCTCGGGGTCGGCGGGCTCTCCGTCTATGCGGCGACAAAGTGGGCGGTGTTCGGTCTGACGGAGTCGATGAGATTTGAGGCCTGGAACGCAGGCAAGCCCGGCGTGCGCTGGTCCTCGGTCCATCCGAGCTATCTCGCAGAGGGAATGTTCGGCGGTGCCCGGTTGAACTGGCTCGGAAACATTGTGATACCCCTGGTGCGATCACACGACACGATCGCAAAGGCGATCGTGGAGGGAGCGCTGAAACGTGGGAAGTATTCGCCGAAGCGTCCCCGGACGCTCAATCTCGCACCGCGGTTGAGAGGACTGCTTCCGGATCCCCTTTTCCAGAAGGTGCTCGTTCTGCTCGGGGTTCCCAAGAGCATGCACGCCTTCAAGGGGAGGTCAACATGACCGTGCCCGAAACGGTGTCACGGAATCCAGCGACCGGAGAAATCATCGGTCGGACGCCCGTCCAGGGTGCGGACGATGTCGTTCGAGCGGTGGAAAGCGCCCGCCAGGCGCAGAAGGGGTGGGCAGCGCTCGACTTCCGGGAACGAAGGAATCATGTCACAAGGGTGAGGGATTTCATCACGGCCCACGCAGACTCGATCGCGAAGACAATCTCGCGGGAGAACGGAAAGACGCGCATGGATGCGCTGACCACCGAAGTGATTCCCGCTGCGATGGCAGCCGACTACTACGGCAGAACCGCACGTCACGCGCTCAGGCGTAGGAGACTCTCCCCGGGAAGTATTCTCTTTATGAACAAGCGCTCGTACATCGACCGGGTCCCTTTTGGCGTGGTCGGTATTATCAGCCCCTGGAACTATCCTTTCTCGATTCCGTTTCACGAGATCATCATGGGTCTCATGGCCGGGAACGGCGTGATTCTGAAGATGGCAACGCAGGCGCAGGAGGTGGGGAAGGCGCTGGAGGAATGCATGGCCGCCGGCGGGTTTCCCGAGGGCCTCTTTGCCCAGCTTCATCTTCCCGGCGAGCGCGCGGGCGACGCGTTCATCAATGCCGGAATTGATAAATTGTTCTTCACGGGTTCCGTGGAGGTCGGAAAAACCCTCATGGGGAAAGCCGCAGCGCGCTTGCTCCCCGTGTCGTTGGAACTGGGGGGGAACGACCCGATGATCGTATGCAACGATGCGAACCTTCTCCGGGCGGTAGGCGGGGCGCTCTGGGCCGGTTTCTCCAATGCCGGACAATCGTGCGGCGGCGTCGAGCGTATCTATGTGGAGAAGGGGGTGTATGAGGACTTCGTCCGGCTTCTCCGCGCTCGCGTGGAACAACTGACATACGGGGATGGGAGCGATCCATCTGTTCAGGTGGGAGCGATGACAACGGCGAAGCAGGTGAGGACGGTCACCGAGCACGTCGATGACGCCCTCGAGAAAGGAGGAGTCATTACGGCGACGGCTCAGCGCTTCGTCGGTTCGGCGAAGGGACAGTTCTTTCCTCCGATGGTCATCGAACGCGTGAATGAAACAATGGTGACGATGCAACGGGAAACGTTCGGACCCGTCGTTGCGGTACAGTGCGTTGCAGATCTCGATGAGGCCGTGACACGTGCGAACGATTCCTTCCTCGGGTTGACCGCCTCGGTATGGACGCGGAACAGGAGGAAGGCGCACCGGATAGCTGCCCGTCTCGAAGCGGGGACCGTCACCGTCAACGATCACCTGATGAGCCATGGTCTTGCCGAAACTCCGTGGGGCGGATTCAAGCAGTCGGGGATCGGGCGCACACACGGGTGTCTGGGACTGGAGGAAATGACGCAGCCAAGGGTTGTCGTCGATGACATTCTTCCAGCCGTGCAAAAGAACATGTGGTGGTATCCCCACTCGAAGAAGGTGTATGACGGACTCCTGGGGGTGCTGCCCTTGCTGTACGGCAGAGGGATTGCGCAGCGCCTCAGAGGGGGAGCGCGTGTTCTTGGGACGTTTGCAAGAACTTTTCAAAAGGATTGACGAATGATTGTTATGAAATTCGGAGGCACCTCCGTCGAAGATGCGAAGGCGATGCGGAACGTGGCGGGCATCGTGATGACAAACGCGGTCCGCCGGCCGCTTGTCGTTGCGTCGGCATGCGCCGGGGTGACCAATGCGCTGCTCACCCTTGCGCGAAGCTCTCCCGAGGCGGGGCGGGAACACGCCCTGGCGCAGGTGGAGGAGCTTCGTGTCCGTCACCGGAAGATCGCCCACGACCTCTTCAGCGGTGAAGTGCTCTTTACCGTGCAGTCGCAGATCGACGCGATGATGGACGAACTGCGGGACCTCGTCAAAAGCATTGCGATTCTGGGCGAGCTGACGGAGCGCTCGCTGGATACGATTGCAGGTTTCGGCGAGCGCCTGTCGACCCTCCTCCTGTGCCACCACATGAAACAACAGGGGGCCGATTGCGTTCTCGTGAGCGCCGGAGACGTCCTCGTGACAAGCGCCGAGTACACCCGGGCTGTTCCCCTCCGTGAGGCGATTGATGAACGGGCCTCTCGTATCATTGCTCCCCTGTTGGAAGCGGGGCAGATCGTCATTACCCAGGGGTTTCTCGGAGCGACGGAGGCGGGGGTGCCGACGACGATCGGACGCGGCGGCTCGGATTACTCCGCAGCGCTCTTCGGTGCGGCGCTCAATGCGGAAGAGATACAGATCTGGACGGATGTCGATGGGGTGATGACGTCAGACCCCTCCGTCATCCCGAACGCGAAGGTGATCGAAGAAATGACATTCCGCGAAGCGGCTGAACTTGCCTACTTCGGTGCGAAGGTGCTCCACCCGGCCACCATTCAGCCTGCGGTGGAGAAGAACATCCCTGTACGGGTCCTCAACTCGAAGAGACCGGATGTCGGAGGCACGGTCATCGTCAGCGAAGGATCATTCGGCGCGCGGCGCGGGGTCACATCGATCGCCTACAAGGAAGACATTACGCTCATCACCATCACGTCCACACGGATGCTGATGATGCACGGATTCCTTGCGCGTGTCTTCGCGATTTTTGCGGCGCATCGGAAGAGTGTCGATGTCATAGCGACTTCCGAGGTCAGTCTCTCCCTCACCGTAGATTCCCAGGAGAACCTCGAGGCGATTTTTGGAGAACTTCGCTCGGTGGGAGCAATCGAGGTCGTTCATGACAAATCGATCTTCTGCGTCGTGGGAGAAGGGCTGAAGAGCTCGCCCAGCGCCGTGGCAAAGGTATTCCGGACCCTCGATGAACACGCCATTCCCGTCAGCATGATCTCCCTTGGCGCTTCGGAGATCAATGTTACCTTCGTCGTTGAGGGGAAGGATATTCAACGCACGGCTTTGGCCCTGCATGAGGCGTTCTTTCCCGACTGACCTGCGGGTTGTTGCTTTCGTCACAGATTTATATATCTTATGATGCAGGAAGGGCCGGTTTCCCCCATAATTCGGAAGAACCACCCGGTCCCTTGAGATCTTCGCTCATTGGAATGCCCGTTTTCCCGGATTCGATCGTGGAAGCGGGCTGCTTTTTGTCTCTCTCTTCAGGAGGATATGTATGGCTGGACCAGTCAATCATTCTGATCTTTACAGGCTCCCGTGGACTCTCCCTGATAACGCGATAAACTGGCTTGAGCCGACCAGTATGTGCAACCTGTACTGCGACGGTTGTTACAGGAAGAACGACGCGGATAGCCATAAGCCGCTGGAACTCATCCAGCGGGAACTCGACACCTTCCGACGTCTCCGAAAGACCGATGGGGTGTCCATTGCAGGAGGGGACCCCCTCACCCACCCGCAGATCGAAAAGATAGTAGAAATGGTGGCTGCGGGGGGGCAAAAGCCCATTATCAACACGAACGGCTTGTTGCTGACAAAGGAGAAGCTCGTTGCACTGAAGAATGCAGGGGTGCAGGGGTTTACGTTCCACATCGATAGCGGTCAAAACCGTCCGCACATGAAGGGAAAGACCGAGCTGGAATTGAACGAACTCCGATTGAAGTATGCCCAGTTGCTGGCGGAAGTGGGGGGGATCTCCTGCGCGTTCAACGCAACGGTATACGAGCACACGCTGAAAGATGTCCCCGAGATCGTGGCGTGGGCACAGGCACATATCGATATTGTTCACATCCTCGTCTTTATCGCGTACCGCGCTGCCCCGATCAAGAAGGGGTACAAGTACATGGTGGGGGCCAAAGAGATCGATATGGACCCGATCGCGTATGCCATCGATGAGGACCGGAAGATTTCGATCATGTCGACCGACATCGTGGATTCCATCAGGACGAAGTATCCCGACTTCCAGCCCTCTGCGTATCTGAACGGAACAGAGCGTCCGGACCACTTCAAGTGGCTGCTCACCCTCCGGATCGGAACAAAGGAGAAGATTTACGGCTACACCGGTCCAAAGTTCATGGAATTGTCTCAGACCCTTCACCACCTGACGAAGGGAACATATCTCGCTTACACGCATCCCGATGTCCTCGGGAGTGCCAAGAGCATGCTTGCGCTGGCTCCGTTGGACAAGGGACTTTCGAACACTGCAAAAGCATATTTCCGCGACGCATTGACCTCGCCGAACGTTCTCTTCAAAAAGCTCCACATGCAATCGGTCATGATCATCCAGCCGGCCGACTTCATGCCTACCGGCGCGCTGAGCATGTGCGATGGCTGCCCGGACATCACCGTGTATGACGACAAGCTGGTGTGGTCATGCCGCATGGAAGAGTTGATCAACTTTGGCGATTGGGTACGCGCGGTCCCCGTCAATGCAAAGAAACATTAACTGCTGCTTCGTAGACTTTCGGGGGCCGGCCTCGTGCCGGCCCCCGGTGGCAAACCCGGCGCACAGGAGGCGAGCGATTCTTTTTTCCCCCTCATGATTGGGATCCGTTCATGACGCTCCTTCCTGCTCTCCTCGTCATCGTGATCGTTGCCATCGTCGGTGCTTCTCTTGCCCTTGCCGCTTTTTTCTGGGCTCTTCGCACGAAACAATTCTCTGTGAAGCAATTGAATGAAGGTGCCTCCGTCATCTTCGACAGCGTGGAGCATGTAGGGAAACCCACGGACCAATTGTTCAAGAAACCAGGGTTGCAGAACGATGAGCAGACCTCCGGCTGAGAGGCAGGTCTCCCGGACCATCGCAGCGGACCAACGTCTCAGTGACGAACTGACGCGGATTGGCATCGATGATTCGGCCGCAAGTCCTACGGTCCTCTTTCTCGCATCTGGCGTCGCCTGGCTCCTGATTGGTTCCCTCATGGGGTTGATTGCCTCGGTGAAGCTCGATCTCCCCGATTGGCTTGGAGGAGCGGGACCCATCACCTTCGGCCGACTACGGCCGGTTCACCTCAACGCAGTGACATACGGTTGGATCTCCCTTGCCGGGAGCGGGATGATCGTCTGGCTGATGGGACGCCTGTGCAGGACTCACATACGCTGGACGGCGCTTCTCTTCCTATCGGCGATCTTATGGAATATCGGTCTTTTCCTCGGCTCCGCCCTTGTGATTCTCGGTTACAGCGGGGGAATGGAATGGCTCGAATTCCCTCTTCCCGCCGCCGCCGTCATTGCTCTTGCATTTATTCTCTTCGCCCTGTCAATGTTCAGGACGTTCGCAGCACGGCAGGTGGAACACGTGTATGTGAGTCTTTGGTATATTCTCGCTTCGCTGACCTGGTTCCCGCTTCTCTACGTGATCGCCAACGCAGGCCTTTACCAAGGGGTGGGGGAGGCGGCAATGAACTGGTGGTACGGGCACAACGCCATAACGGTGTGGTTCACTCCCATCGGTCTTGCGGGCGCCTACTACTTCATCCCCAAGGTCATCGGAAGACCGATCTACAGTTATTACCTCGGCCTGCTCGGGTTCTGGTCTTTCGCCCTCTTCTACAATTGGAACGGATTGCACCACCTGGTAGGGGGACCTCTCCCGACGTGGGCGATTTCCGTCTCGATCGTCGCCAGCTTGATGATGTTCGTTCCCGTGCTTGCGGTTGCCGTGAACCATCACATGACCGCCCTGGGACACCTCAGCATGATACGGTACAGTCCGACCCTCCGGTTTGTGGTTTTCGGTGCAATGTCCTACACCGCCACAAGTTTTCAGGGATCGCTCGAAGCGACGCGCTCCGTTCAGGAAGTGGCCCATTTCACCCACTATACGGTGGGCCATGCCCACCTCGGCATGTACGCCTTCGTCACCATGGTCCTCTTTGGCGCGGTGTATTACATCATGCCACGTATCGCCAAATGGGAATGGCCGTATCCGAATCTGATTAAGGTTCACTTCTGGTTGAGTGCCGCCGGGATCGCGATCTATTTCCTGTCGTTGACGCTGGGGGGATGGCTTCAGGGTTTGGCGATGAATACTCCTTCAATCCCCTTCATCGATACGGTGAATCTCACGAAGCCGTACTTGTGGGGAAGAGCGGTCGGAGGAACCCTGATGACAATCGGTCATTGCGTCTTCGCCTACCACTTTCTTCTGGTGATCCATAGAGCCGGACCCAAAAGGTTCGCGCCTGTATGGTTCCGGAAGGCGGAGGAGGTGGCGGCCCCATGATGTTCATCCGTTCCTTCGTGTTCTTCCTCGGAGTCCTCGCAGCATTCGCCCTCGGGTGGATCGGCATCGTCGGCGTCCCCGACATGATGCTCGCCAGGATCGAGGCGCCGCCGGAACTCAAGCGCTACACGGCCGAGCAACTGTATGGCCGCAGCATCTATGTGCGGGAGGGATGTCTGTACTGCCACAGCCAGCAGGTTCGTCCCGAGGGATTCGGCGCGGATCAAGCCCGCTTCTGGGGGCGTCCGTCGGTTCCCGCAGACTACCTGTACGACAAACCCCATTTGCTCGGAACGATGCGGACGGGACCGGACCTCTTTAATATCGGTGCCAGGCAAACGAGCGAGGAGTGGCATTTGCTGCACCTCTATAATCCGCGGCTCGTGACAAAGGGCTCCATCATGCCTCCGCATCCGTGGCTGTTCGAGGAGAAACCAACGGCGGGTCCGGGTGAAGAAGCGCTCGTGCTGCCCGATTCGCTCGCGCCCGCGAGGAAAGTGGTGGTGCCCACGGCAGAAGCGAAGGCACTCGTCGCGTATCTCTTGAGTCTGAACCATACATATCCTGTCAGCCAGGGTGCCGCTTCCGATGACACAGCAAAAACAAGGAGATAGCCCCCCCCCGACTCCGCCTCGCGGCAAGGACTTCACCGACGAAAGGGGGGAGGAGACGGATGTTCAGCGCATTCATATGAATGTCGTCGGACGGGAAAAGGAGGAACCGGGAGAGGGGTTTGAACCGACGCCGTGGTGGGTGTGGACTGCAAGCGTATTGCTCCTGTTTATCATGGGGTTCTATCTTGGGAGATACGGAGGTAGTTTCAGCGCCGTTGCGCACGAGGTGGAAGACCCCGGTGTTGCGGCTTCCGGTCCGGTGAAGACGGAGGTGAAGGGTGATGTCGTCTTTGCAGGGGTCTGCCAGGCGTGCCACCAGGCGAGCGGACTCGGCATTCCCGGTCAATACCCGCCGCTCGTGGCGTCGGAATGGCTTCTGCAAGACGGCGAAACTCCGATCAGGATACTTCTCTACGGATTGCAGGGCGAGATTGGAGTGAAGGGAAAGACGTTCGACAATAAAATGCCCCAGTTCCACGACAAATTGTCGAGCGATGAAATCGCTGCCGTTCTTACCCATGTTCGTTCGGCGTGGGGGAACAAGGGAGGAGCGGTGACGGCTGCCCAGGTCGATTCCGTGCGGAAGCAGCATGCCGTGCGGGCGCCGTGGAGCGCGGCGGAATTGGAAGCGCTCAGAAAGAAACCGCCATGATGACGCCGCGGCTCCATTCGGTTGTTCGCTTCGCTCTTGCCGCGTTCTTCGGATTCTCCGTCACGCTGGTGATGAATGGCTGCAACCGTCCCGACACCGGGGCGCGGCAGCCGATTGCATTCAGCCACAAGATCCACGCCGGGGACAATAAAATCCAATGCCAGTATTGCCACGGCGGCGTCCGGAGGGGAACTGCGGCGGGTATTCCCTCGGAACGCCTTTGCATGGGATGCCACCAGCTTGTTGCAGCGAACAGGCCCGAGATTATCCGGCTTCGTGATGCCTTCCAGAAGAACCAACCGATCCCATGGATGCGGGTGAACGTGATCGGCGATTTCGTCTACTTTAATCACTACCCCCACGTGGCCAAAGGGATCCCCTGCCAGAAATGCCACGGCGAGATCCAGGCCATGGCGGAAGTCCGGCCGGCCGTCAATCTTGCGGACATGGCTTTCTGCGTTGACTGTCATCGCCAGCATGCCGCCCCGGTCGATTGTTACACTTGCCATCGGTGAGATCATGGCCGCCACCATCCACGATGCCGGACGACATATCTCGCGGTGGGATCTGCCGCTGGCCGTGCAGGAAAGTTCTCCGGCCAGGCAGGCGGCCTATTGCCGGAACATTGCCCGCCGCTATCGCCAGGCGATGTACGGATCGCTCGCTGCTCTGGGACTCGTCGACGTGTTTCTCCTGTACGACGTGCTGCTCGGCAAGGGGCACGTGGCGGGAGGATCGTTCCTTCGCAGCGCGGCTGTGCTGATTCCATGGCTTACGGCGACGGTGGCATTCGGGATCTCTTTTCACCAGCGGTCAAGACACTACACTCGGCTGGCCACTCACATCAAACAGCTCGTGAACGATGGACCTGAAGCGTAGGGACTTCCTCAAGATCATTGGCGCCACGACGGTTGCGACGACCCTCCCGGGATGCACACCGAAGGCGCCGAAGAGCCTGATCCCGTATATCATCCCTCACGAAGAGATCATACCGGGGAAGTCGGTGTGGTACGCGAGCGTATGCAGGGAATGTCCCGCGGGTTGCGGTGTGAACATCCGGGTCCGCGAAGGACGGGCGACGAAGGCGGAAGGGAATCCTCTGCACCCCGTCAACCATGGAGCGTTGTGCGCCCGCGGTCAGGCATCACTGCAGGGGCTCTACCATCCGGACAGAATCCAGACGCCTCTCTTACGGACGGCGACCGGAGGATGGGAACCGGCGACATGGGAGAAAGCGGAGGACGTTGTGCTGTCGCATCTCCAGGAGACTCTCCGTCAGGGGAAGGGGAGGGATGTCGTATGGATCAGTTCACTTCAGACAGGGAGTCTCCGTGCGCTGCTGGGGGAATGGCTTGCCTCCGTCGGTTCGAAGAATCTCCTGATGTACGAACCGTTCGGGCACGAGGCGCTGAAGAAAGGGAACGAGCGGGTGTTTGGTGCCGCCACTGTTCCAGTCTACGAGTTTGCAGGCGTCGATACGATCTACTCGTTTGGCACGGACTTTCTGGAAACATGGCTCTCTCCCGTCGCCTTTGCACGGGGATTCGCCGGGGAGAGAGGATTCGGAGAATCGGGAAGGCGAAACACGCTGGCGTATTTCGGCCCGCGGCTTTCCATGACCGCGGCCAATGCGGATGCGTGGGTGGATGTGCATCCGGATATGCTGGGCAACCTGGCACTTGCCTTTGTTTCCGTCGTGGTCGGGGAAGGCCTCTCGCGCCTTTCCGTCGCCGAGACGACACGTATCAGTGCTCTGGTAGAAGGATTCGGACCTGAGCAGATGTCGTGGCCAACCGGGCTGACAGTTGACCGTATCGTGGAACTCGGACGGGCGTTCGCAAAGTCGCCGTCCAGCCTCGCCATTGCTGGGGGAGCGGTGATCGAAGGGGAGTTCGGAGCGCAAACGGCGGCCGCGGTGAATCTTCTGAACTATGTCTGCGGCAACGTCGGCCGCTCGATCCGGTTCGAGGGAGCGGAAAGCCCTGGAACGCTGAACACCTATGCCGACATGGATCGACTACTTCGACAGATGGAACGGAATCAGGTGCCTGCACTCTTCCTCTCCGAGGTGAATCCTGTCTTCACGATCCCCTCATCATCGGGGATCGCGGCGGCTCTGGCGAAGGTACCGTTCATCGTTGCGTGTACCAGCGTGATGGACGAGACGGCTTCCCTTGCGACTCTCGTCCTGCCGATCCACACCCCCCTTGAATCGTGGGGCGACTATGAACCCCGGGAAGGGGTGCATGGCGTGATGCAACCTGCGATGCAGCCGGTTTTTGGGACGAAGATGCTGGGGGATATCCTGCTGCACACCGGACGCCGGCTCGGCCGGGCAGGCTCGTTTGCCGCACCCGATTTCCACGTGTACGTCATGGAGCGGTGGAAAACAATTCATGCCCGGTGTGGGAAAGGGAAAACGTTCGAAGAGTTTTGGGTGGAATCTCTGGCCCGGGGCGGCGCGTGGGAAACGCTTCCCCCGCAGCAGGTGCGGCTTGCGCGAACTCTTGCGGCAACCGACCTTTGCGGACCGAAGGATGCCCCGCCCCTTTCGGGCAAGACCTTCACGTTGCTTTCCTCTCCCTCGATTGCTCACTATGACGGTCGGGGCGCAAATAAGCCCTGGCTGCAGGAGATGCCCGATCCGATCACACGGCTTGTCTGGGGCTCCTGGATCGAACTCAGCCCCGATGACGCTGTCCGGCTTGGGGTGACGAACGGCGATCGGATTCAGGTCTCTTCCCCGTATGCACGCTGTGAACTGCCTGCCTACATCAAGCGCGGGTTGAGGGTCGGTTGCGTTGCCATTCCGATCGGACAGGGACATACTTCTTACGGGAGGTACGCGAACGGCGTAGGGGTGAATGTCACCGCGCTGCTGGATCCGAAACCGTCTGCGGATGGATCGGGAGGCGTGCTGTGGTGTGGGACGAAGGTAGAGCTTGTGAAGCTCCCCGGAAAGATTGCCCTCGCCTCAGTGCAGGAAGCGGAATCAGAATTCGACCGGGAAATCATACAGGAAATTCCACTGGCTGCACTGGTACGAGGGGGAGAAGCGGCGCCTGTCAATGCACCTTCGCTTTACCCGCCGCAGGAATATCTGAAGCACCACTGGGGCATGGCGATCGACGTCGACAAGTGCACGGGGTGCAGTGCGTGCGTAACGGCATGCTATGCCGAGAACAATGTCCCGGTGGTCGGCAAGCAGGAGGTGATGAACGGGCGGGAGATGGCGTGGATCCGAATCGACCGGTATTACGCCGACAAAGCTGCCACCGGAGCAGAACGGGAGCCGGCGAAGGCTGGTTTCATTCCTGTCCTGTGCCAGCAATGCGGAGCTGCGCCGTGTGAGACCGTCTGCCCGGTGTACGCGGCCTATCATACCGACGAGGGGTTGAACGGCCAGGTCTATAACCGCTGCATTGGAACCCGCTACTGCGCAAATAACTGTCCGTACAAGGTCCGGCGGTTCAACTGGTTCGATCACGACATCCCGGAGCCGCTCAACTGGCAGCTCAATCCCGATGTGACTGTGCGAACAAAGGGCGTGATGGAGAAATGCACTTTTTGCGTCCAGCGCATCGTGGAGGGAAAGAACACTGCGCGGATGGAGCACCGTGAACTGGTGGACGGTGAGATCGCGCCCGCCTGCCAACAGGCGTGCCCCGCCCAGGCCATCACGTTTGGAGACCTGAAGGACCCGGAGAGCCAGGTCAGCAAGCTCACGGAAGAAAGGGAGCCAAGACCATACCACATGCTGGAGGAGTTGAACACCCGTCCGGCAGTGACGTACCTGAAGAGGATCACCGCGTGACAACGGATCGGGCAGGCATGGAATACAAGCTTACGTATAGCGACACCGATATCGATCTGATGAAGACGATGCGCCCGGCGGGTCGGCTGTACTGGGCGCTCCTCACCGTTCTCTTCCTTCTCGTGATGGCGGGAGGGTGGGCGTGGTGGATGCAGATCCAAACCGGGATCGGGCTGGCGGGAAAGAACAGTCCCGTGGGCTGGGCCATGTACATCACCACATTCGTGTACTGGGTCGGTATTGCGCACTCGGGAACGCTCATCTCGGCGATTCTCTTCCTCGTCCGCGTACGGTGGCGGGCTGCGGTCTACCGGAGCGCGGAAGCAGTGACCGTTTTCGGACTGATGACGGCCGGACTCTTCCCGTTCATCCACCTTGGCAGGGTCTGGGTTGCGCACTGGATACTTCCGGTTCCGAATTTCGACGGACTGTGGCCGAATTTTCGATCACCGCTGGCGTGGGACGTCCTTGCCATCACGACGTATATGACCGTCAGCAGCACCTTTTTTCTCGTGGGGATGCTTCCCGACCTGGCTATCGTTCGCGACAGGGTGAAGGGGTGGAGAAAGAAGGTGTATGGTTTTCTCGCACAGGGGTGGCAGGGGACGGACACGCAATGGAAGCACTACACGGCGGCCTATGTGTTCCTTGCGGCGCTGGCGACTCCTCTGGTCATTTCCGTCCACAGCATCGTCTCCTGGGATTTTGCGATGAGCATCATTCCGGGGTGGCACAGCACGATTTTCGCACCGTACTTCGTTGCGGGGGCGATCCATTCGGGACTCGCCATGGTGGTTCTTCTTCTCATCCCCCTTCGGCGATCATTCGGCATCGAGAAGTATATTACGATGCATCACCTGGAGAGTCTCGCGAAGTTCATCGTTTTCACCGCCCTCGTGGTCGGATTTGCGTACATGGTGGAGTTCTTTGCGGCTTGGTACGGAAACGAGAAATATGAGAAGGCGATCTTCCTTTATCGTATGGTGGGAGAGTACGCCTGGGCGTTCTGGCTGTTGATCACCACGAACGTCTTTGTCCCCCTGCTGCTCTGGTCGAAGAAAATACGAACAAGCATTCCGTGCCTCGTCGTGATCTGCATCAGCGTGGAAATCGGCATGTGGCTCGAGCGGTTCGTCATCATTGTCACATCTCTTGCGCATGATTACCTTCCCTCTGCCTGGGGGTTGTACCACCCGACGTTGACGGACTCCATGATCGTCATCGGGAGTTTTGCGTGGTTCTTTTTCCTCTTCATGATTTTCGTCAAAGTGCTCCCGGCGGTGTCCATGTGGGAGGTGAAGGAACAGTTGCCGCCACCGCTGAAGGAGAGGGGCTGACACATGAATGCAACCGGACCGTACCTCTTCTCCGTGTACCGCCACGTGGATGATCTTGTTGCGGGGATCAGGGCATTGAAAGGGGAGGGGATGTCGGAGTTCCAGGTGTTTTCGCCTGTGCCGCACCACGACATCACGGCAGCTCTCGGGGGAAAGCGCAGCCCCGTCCGGGTCTTCACGCTCGTCGGCGGACTTCTCGGACTTGCCATCGGTTGGGGGATCACGATCGGACCGCTGGGGAATTTCTCCCTCCACGTCGGGGGGAAACCGCTCCTCTCCATTCCGCCGTTCGGCGTCGTGGCGTACATTTGCACGATCCTCTTCGGCGCCCTCGCGACGATCGTCGGCCTCTTCGCCAATACGCGCCTGCCGCAATGGAACCTTACGCCGGGGTATGACGAGAGGATCTCCTCCGACCATTTCGGCATCCAGGTGCGGTGCGCACCGGAGGAGTTCGAGAGACTCGCACGGCTGCTTAAAACGACGGGCGCAATCGATATTCGGCGCATACTCCGATGACCCCACGTCTTGTTCTTCTCCTCTCCTCCGTGGCATTGTCTTATCTCGCCGGGTGCGGCAACAATCCGGACGACAGGTACCAGCTGCGCACGGACATGTACACACAGCCCTCGTTCCGGCACAATGCGAACCCTCGTCCGCCCGCGGAAGGAACGGTACAGACGAAAGGGGAGGAGATTCCTGTGCGCGATTCCCTCAGCGCTGCGGCGCTGAAGAATCCTTTCACGTTCTCCCGGGCATCGGCGGATACCGCGCGGCTCCTGTTCGAGACGTATTGCTTCCCGTGCCACGGCCTCGGGGCGAAAGGGGATGGTCCCGTCGCCGCCAAGTTTCAGACTCCGCCCGATCTTACGACGAGCAAGGAGATTAAGGCGCCCGACGGATACATCTATTATGTCATCCGAAACGGCGTCCGCATCATGCCCCCGCAGGATGAAAACACCACACAGCGCGAGCGTTGGCTGATCATTTCGCATCTCCGGAGTTTGCAGAAACGATGACTGTCCATCGACCATCGACTCCCATTCTTCACTACCCGCCGGCTGCGGCGCCGCCACGGCTCCGCCATGTCCTCATCGGACTGACCATCCTCGGGTTCGTCGCCTTTCTTGCCGGTATCATCGTCGGCGAAGGGCAGCGCGCATGGCAGATCTACTTCGTGAACTTCCTCTTCTGGTCCGGTATTGCCCAGGGTGGGGTCGTTGTGGCGGGGGTCTATGGGATAACCAACGCGCGATGGGGCGACCAGTTTCGGCGGATCGGCGAGGGGATGGTCGTCTTTCTCCCCGTGAGTCTCCTGCTCTATGCCGTCCTCGTGATGGGCGGGGGGATGCTCTTTCCCTGGCTCCATGGGGATACCGGGGGAAAGGAAGTCTGGCTGAGCGGGTGGTTTCTGTTCGGGCGGGATGGGATCGCCTTCCTGTTTCTCGCCTGGTTGAGCGGCAAGTTCGTGGCTGCGTCGTTGCGCCCGGATCTCGGCCTTCTTCCTCCTCGGACGGATCGCTCTTTCACGACCTGGCTGCACCGGCGGATCACGAACGGCTGGACGAGTTGGGATGAGGAGGAAATCCTCAGGAGAGGCCGCCTGGCGCGGCTCACACCGGCCCTCTTGATTTCATTTGCGGTGTTGTACAGTCTGATTGGGTTCGACCTGGTGATGGCGCTGGACCCGCATTGGGTGAGCACCCTGTACGGATGGCTGTTCTTCCTGCATGCTTTCTACGCATCGCTCGTCGCGATTGCCATTCTGGCGATTGTCTCGCGGAAATGGCTCAAGACGGAAGGAGCCTATTCTGTCAGTCAGTGGCATGACATGGGCCGATTTGTGTTCGGATTCTGTCTTCTCTCCGGCGGCTTTTTCTGGTCGCAGTATCTTGTGATCTGGTATGGCAATCTCCCTTCCGAAACGAGCTACCTTATCAAGAGATTCTACAGCGCGCCGTGGGAGCCGCTGATGTGGGTGTACATCATTCTGGCGTATTTGTTCCCCCTTGCCGTGTTTTTGAGCCGCCGCGTGAAAGAGGTGCCCGGGGCGCTTCTGACGATCACCTCGCTGATTCTTCTCGCGCTCTTCCTGGAGCGATTCATTGCCGTGGTGCCGTTCGTCTGGACGGCGGCGACAATCCCCTTCGGAATCGGCGAGATCCTGGTGACGCTGGGATTTGCCGCATTGTTTGTGCTGTGCTGGATGTGGTTTGCTGCGCGTGTTCCGATTATCCCCGCGTCGGCAGGAACTGTGACATCGCACCACTGAGCCCCATCCGCGGGGATGGGAAGAAGGGGGGGCGTTGCGAAGACGAATCGGGCTACGGAGCCAGGATCTGGTGTTTGAATCCGGTGATGTCGAGGTGGTCGAACAACCACGAAATGAAGTTCACACCATATCTATTGAGAAACGAAACTGCGTTGATCTCCCTCTCTTGAAGAACCCCGCCGGGCAACACACCCGCCACTGCCCTTTCGATCTGCCGCACTGCCGTCTCATTGCGCCGCTTCTGCGCCGCAATCGATTTCTCTCTCAGGACACCGACATTCGTGTCGATCTTTGATGTGAGGTTTTCCACCGCACCGAGGAGAGTGGGATCGACCTCGTTCAACCCGAATTTGACTTCGCCTATCGCTCCATGCAAACGACTCACCAACTCCTCGAACATCACGTCGAGCTTGATGTCGGCGATCTGTGCGACAACTTTGTTCGTCACCGTGTCGACGTTGCCGAAAAATTCGGGAAGTTCCAGATCGTATTTCTCCATGGCGCGCGCGAGGTTTCCCGGGAGCAATGTTGCGCCCGCCCTGGGGTAAATAACCGGCTCCGTGGTTCCGCAATCCTCATAGACAGATTGCAATTGCGCAAAATAGGCCACTTCCGATGGACCGCCAACGTACGCGACAGTCGGCAAAAGAGTGTCCTGGCACAGGGGACGGAGAACGACGTTCGGACTGAGCAGCTCCGGCGCCTCGCGGGCGATGGCCATCAGCTCGTCTCTCGTGAAGAAGGCCCTCGTTCCCTTGAGACTGAAATCCGTCTCCCGGGGCTCGATCAGATAGCGCCCGCCCTTGTGGAACATGAAGAGATTGATGGATTTTGTCTTAATCTGTGCATGATACCGCTGCTCAAGCTCTGCACTGCGGGTAATGACGAGCTGGGAGATATGCGGAAAAGTCTCGAGTTCCTTAACGAAAAGGGGGGAAAGGAGTTGCTTGAGCCGGGGATGGTGCGGTGACAGAAACACGAGACCCCTGTCTCCGAAGAGGAATCTCATCCAGGCCGTGAAGGCGGAGCGGAACGTGCTGCCGGGGGCATAACATTCGCGCAGGCGTGCGATGAGCGGCGCGGTGAATTCCGTCGGGGGGAGAGAGGCATCGAGCGTATCGATGACCTGACCGATGGAATCATCGAAGACCATCTCCCCGACAGCACCGACGTTCTTCTCCGGCATGATGCCCCCGGGAAGGTATTGCACCGGCGTGACCCCGTTTGCCCGGTCGAACACAGACGTATGGTTCATTTCCGCAAAATCGTGGTCCTCCCCCTCTATCCAGAACACGGGGACGAACGACTTTCCCGGAAACTTTGCCGCGAGTTTCTCCGCAAGGATGATGGTCGTCAGGGTCTTGTAGACCGTGTACATCGGACCACCGAACAGACCCACCTGCTGCCCTGTGACCACAGCATAGGTCGTCGACCTTCCCAGGAGTTCGATGTTCTCCTTGGTACGCGGCGACGCCTGCGGGTCCGGATTCTGTTCCTTCAACACTTCCGTCAATGCACTTCGATCGGGCTGGTGCATGTCGATTGCCCGCATGACGGCTTCATACGAGGAGTTCTCCCGGAAATTCCCGGGGTAGAACTGCCTCACATCGTCGAATTCGTAGAGATAGCGGAGAAACAGTGCGGAGTATCCTCCGGCCGAAGGAGGGAGTTGCCGGTGATCGATCCAATCCATGGAATGCCTTGCTGTCAGGAGTGAGCAGCGAATTCGACAAAAAATATACTGCAAACGCCGCGCAGATGCAAACGCGCGGCCTCCAGGGCGCGAAGGGTGAAGCCCCGTTGAGAATCTACACAGTTTTCTGTCTTCAGGGAAACATTTTCCCTCCGACCGGGAAGGATTGTTGACTTTCCCGTGAACCTTTTGTAACTTCTCCACGTTAGTTCATTGAAACCACAACGTTCTGCAGCGGTTGCGCAGAGTTCTTTCACGACACTGTTCATTCTTCATGTTGCTGAGTTCTTTGCCGGCCATCGCTGTTGGTTTCCCCCTGCATCGTTCCATCTCCTCAATTATCGTACGCCACTCCGCTCCATCGACGCTTTACCTTCTCAAGTCGTTGCTCATGGGGGAACAAGCGCATCCGTCATTGGCGAGGCACCGTGATGCCTGAACAGGACCCTTCTTTCCAGAAACCGGTGGCAGGCGAAGTGCGGAAGCCAAGGCAGGACAAGCCCCCCGAAAATGATCCGGGCATCTGGCGGATGAGCAGGAAGAACTTCCTGTCGGTCGCGGGATGGCTGGCCTTCTTTGGATTTCTGGCGACGGCGACCGTGGGAGCCCTGAGACTGATGGTACCCCGCGTTCTCTATGAGACCCCTTCGGCCTTCAAGGCGGGGAAGCCGCAGGACTATGTCGTCGGCGAGGTGAACGAAACCTATAAGGATGAGTACCGCGTGTGGATCGTCCGCGAGGCGGATGGATTCTACGCGCTCTCGGCGATCTGTACGCATCTTGGGTGCACCCCCCGGTGGCTCCAGACCGAAAGCAAGTTCAAATGCCCTTGTCACGGGAGCGGTTACCATAAAGACGGCGTGAATTTCGAAGGCCCGACGCCGCGGCCGTTGGAACGCCTGAAAATCACCCTCTCGGATGATGGAGATATCGTCGTGGATAGGGGGGTGAAGTTCCTCTATGAAAAGGGGGAATGGTCAAAGCCGGGAGCGTTCCTGAAGTTTGGTTGACGCCAGGTGGATCGTGAAATACTGTTCTTTCTGAGACAGACGGGGGTGCGATGTTCGGCATTTTCGAAACGTTGCGCGAGAAGCTGCGGAGGACGGACGTGTACAAGTCCATCTTCCGTCACGCCTACCAGGATACACAGCGGAACAGGGCTCTGCAGATCCTCGACAATGTCTTCCTCCATCTGCACCCCGTCCGCGTCTCCCGCCACGCAACGAACGTCGGCTATACGTGGGGGATGGGAGGGATCACATTCCTCCTCTTCATCGTCCTGACCGTCACGGGCGTCATCCTGATGTTCTACTACCGGCCGGCCGCCGAGTACGCGTACGACGACATGAAGTATCTCATGAACGACGTTGCGTTCGGGCCGCTCATGCGGAACATGCACCGCTGGGCCGCTCACGCGATGGTGATCACGGTGATGCTTCACATGTTCCGGGTCTTTCTCACCGGATCCTACAAACCCCCGCGCCAATTCAACTGGGTCATAGGCGTTTTTCTCCTCACGCTCACTCTCTTCCTCAGTTTTACCGGTTACCTCCTTCCGTGGGATCAGCTTGCCATTTGGGCAGTCACGGTGGGAACGAACATGGCGCGTGCAACTCCTCTCCTTGGTCATGAAGGGCCGTTCGGCGCCGAGCTCGGCATGAAGGTGAACAACGACGTCCGCTTCGTCCTGTTGGGCGGCACTCAGGTCGGACCGCCGACCCTGCTCCGGTTCTATGTTCTCCATTGCATCTTTCTTCCCCTGATCGGCAGCGTTCTGATGATCGTCCATTTCTGGCGGGTCAGAAAAGACGGCGGGATTTCGGGTCCGGAGAGCGAGACGAAAAAGAACTGAAGACAAACCCGCAGAAGGTGAGCACATAACATGGACCATCTCCTCGGAATACTCACGAAACCGGACAACGTCCCCATCGTTCTGATGCTGGCGTTGATCATTTTTTATACGACATATTCCTTCCGCAAAGCCCGGAGGAATGACCGTCGGGAGGGTTCGGAAGAGGCGGACCTCGGCGACAAGGTCCAGGTCTGGCCGAACCTCGTGAAGGTGGAATTTCTTGCGGCCCTGGTCGTGATGGCAATCCTTACCGTCTGGTCGATTACACTGAACGCTCCCCTCGAGCAGCCGGCAAACCCTTCGCTCACGCCCAATCCGTCGAAAGCGCCCTGGTATTTTCTCGGCCTGCAGGAAATCCTTGTCTATTTTGATCCATGGATTGCCGGCGTGACCATCCCGACTCTTATCATCCTTGGCTTGTGCGCCATTCCGTACATCGACATCAATCCGAAGGGGAATGGATACTACACGTTCAAGGAGCGGAGATTTGCCATCCTCACCTTCTGTTTTGGTTTTCTGGTCCTGTGGGTCTCGCTCATCGTTCTGGGCACATTCTTCCGCGGTCCCGGATGGAACCTCTTCCTCCCGTGGCAGGAATGGGACACCCATCGCGTTGTCGCGCTCACGAACATCGACTGGTCGGAGCTGTTCGGTGTTCCGACGCACCGGGTGGACGACTCTCTGAACCCCGCAGCAATGGCGATCGGTACGATTACTATTCTTGCGTGGTTCAGTCTCGGCGCGTTGTACTACGTATGGAAAAGGAAGGGTGACGTGCTCCGAAGGCTCGGTCCCGTGCGCTACACGATCATCGCCGCCCTGTTCCTGATCATGATGGCGCTTCCGGTCAAGATCATTCTTCGGCTGGTGCTGAATGTGAAGTACATTCTGGTCACACCCTGGTTCAACATTTAGACCCAAGCGGGGATTCGCGAGTTGACACGACGTGCATCAGTTCCCATCGAGCAGCGTTCCTACGGCATCTATTACGCCGTCTTTGCCGGATTTCTTTTTCTTGGCACGGTGTGGGCGGTCGTGGATGAGGTGTCCACGCGGCGGCCGTGGAAGGAAACGCAGCGGGAATACAGGGCGCTTGCCGCCGCACAACTCAGGGAGCGTCTGGATCAGGCGCACGCGCAATTCGATTCGTCGGCCGCAGCGGACCTCAGCCGCCAGCTTGCCGCTGCGCAGGATTCCATGAACAGTCCGGCGTACGCTCTCCTCACGCGCGCCTACGACGGCGTCCTTGAGCAGCTTATCCGGGAGAATCGTGCGTACCAATTTGCAAAGAGCCGTGGCGACGAAGCATACTATTTCTACAAGAAATCCGTCCATGAGGGAAAGGAAGATCCGGGCGAGAAGGAGAAGCTGACGCGCAACGAGGCGGAGATGGCGGCCCACATGGCGCTCGTGACGCGCCTCGAGGCAAGCCGTGATTCCATCGCCGCGATCGTGAATGTGTACAAAGACCGCGTGCGTCAGGCACAAAATGGCCTCGCGGATCTCCGGAAGACGATCGACCGCTGGGAGGGAAAACTTAACCGCGTCGAGTCCGCCCCGATTGAAATCAAGCAGGTGATGCTCCTGGGGTACGACCGCAACCCCTTCAACGACCCCAAGGCGCGTATCGATCGCTGCCAAACGTGCCACCTTGGGTGGAACGAAGAGGTGATGGAGGACGCGCCGGAACCGTTCAAGAATCATCCATTGCCGGAACTCCTCGCGCTCCACAAGCCGGAGACGTTCGGCTGCACTCCATGCCACAGGGGAGACGGTCCGTCTCTCACGCCGGGCGGCGCACATGGAGATGCTGATCCGTATGCTGAAAACCCTCTGCTGAGAGGCAAGGATGTGTGGGCCTCGTGCAATGAGTGCCACGAGAATGAAAGCCATCTTGATGGGGCGCCGGTGTTTTCCTCCGCCAAGCGTCTGGTGATCGAATCCGGGTGCGCAGGTTGTCACGAGATCAAGGGTTACACCGAATTGCCCCGCATCGGGCCGGACCTTGGGCTTGTCGCCGGCAAGGCCACGCCGGACTGGATCTTTCGATGGGTGCGGAACCCGAAAGAATACAATCCGCACACCCGCATGCCGAATTTCCGGTTCACGGACGATCAGGCGCAGGCAATCACAGCGTATCTCCTTCATGCTGCAAAGAAGGATACGATCCGCATCACCCGGGGTGCCGCCGCCCAGGGAGATCGCGAACGGGGTCGCAAGGTTTTTGCCACGGTGGGGTGCATGGCGTGCCATGCACTGGGCGACGAGACGAAGGTGCGCGAGCAGCGTGGAACGAGCTACGACATCGCCCCCGAGTTGACGCGCGTCGGCTCCAAAGTGAGTGCCGACTGGATCTATGAGTGGGTGAAGGATCCCCGACGGCTGAACCCGACGACAAAAATGCCGAAACTCCGTCTGACCGATCAGGAAGCGCGTGACGTTGCAGCGTTCTTGACGACCCAGAGGGACTCGCGCGTCTTTGAATCGATGGCGATCGATACGGCCTCCGTGACGACGGTGAGTCGGGGGGAGGGCCTGATAAGGGAATACGGATGCGCCGGCTGCCATGCCATCCCCGGAATGGAGAAGGAGGGCCGCGTCTCGGTGGCTCTGTCCAACTTCGGTCGGAAGCGCGTTGATGAGATGGACTACGGTGACACAAAGGTGCCTCATACGTGGCACGACTGGATTACGAATAAATTGAAAGACTCACGCGTTTTCCAGACCGACAGAATCCTCCAGAAGATGCCTGTCTTCTCCTTCTCCGATGACGAGATTGCGAAGATCCGGCTCTTCCTCCTCTCGGAAACGAAAGACGAACCGGACAAGAGATTCCTCAAACCGTTTGATGCGCGACTGCAGGCGATCGAAACCGGCCGACGGTTGGTTTATTCCTATCGATGTCAACAGTGCCATGTGTTGGAGCAGGAGGGGGGACATATTGGCGCGATCATCGAAGAGACCGCCTTTCTTCCTCCTCCCCTGACCGGTGAGGGAAAGAAGGTCCAGGAGCAATGGCTGTATGCATTCCTGAAGAACCCCTCAACTGTCGGACATCCCGACGCCGTTCGGTTCTGGCTGAACACACGAATGCCGACGTTCTCCTTCACGGATGACGAGATCGGCAAGATCATGGACTATTTTCTGGCCTTAAGCAACCAGCAGATGGCGATCCACGACTACCAGTCGTTCACGCCGGATCCCGTCCTTCTTCCCGTGGGGCGTTCGATCTTCAATGATTTTCAATGCATCAAGTGCCATCCGACAAACGAGAAGATGCCGGGCCCGGGGTCCGCAGCAACAAATGATCTCGCCCCGAATCTGACAAACGTCCGGTCGCGGCTCAAACCTGCCTGGGTTGTTGAATGGCTCGCCGATCCCAATAAGTTGCAGGAGGGGACACGCATGCCGTCCTTTTTCCCGGACGGCCAGTCGCCTCTCCCGGATGTCCTGGGCGGCGATGCGCAGAAGCAAATGACGGCCATACGCGACTATGTCTTCACCCTGGGCGGACCTGTCCGCTCGAACGCGTCGGTGCGGTAAAGGAGGAAAGAATGAGGAGAAGGGCTTATGAATCACACAATGGAGGAAGCATGACAAGAGGAATATGTCTCGGCGCCCTGGTGGGAGCGTTGCTGATCGGATTCGGCGGCGGAGCCCGCGGGGGGGACGTGAAGGGAAAAGTCGATTTTGAGGGAACTGCCCCGAAGTCGACGCGGTTAATGATGAATGCGGATCCTGTGTGCATGAAGGCGCATAAGGACCCGGTCTATACCGAAGATGTCGTCGTCAATCCGAATAAGACGTTGAAAAACGTTCTGGTGTACGTGAAAGACGGGTTGGGTGGAAAGAAGTTCGACGGCTCGTCGGCGGCGAAGCTCTCTTTGGAGCAGAAGGGTTGCCAGTACTTCCCGCATGTGATCGGGATCCAGACAGGACAGGAACTGGACGTCGTCAATGACGATCCGACGCTCCATAACGTCCATTCCCTCTCGAAAGTGAACTCGCAATTCAATGCGGCACAACCGAAACAAGGGATGCGTTTGGTGAAGAAGTTTGACAAGGCGGAGACATTCCGCGTTAAATGCGAAGTGCACGGATGGATGGGGGCATACATTGGCGTGTTCGAACATCCGTTCTTCGCCGTGACGGGCGAGGATGGTTCCTTCACGATCAAGGGTCTGCCTGCAGGCGAATACACTCTCGAGGCCTGGCACGAGAAATACGGCACCCAGACGCTGAAGGTCAAGGTGGGTGGTTCCGGAGAGGCGCAGGCGAAGTTCACCTACGCTGCGAAGTAGGAGTCGATCCGGCAGGGAGAGAGGGTGAGCAGGGGGGACTCGCGACGGCGAACGGGAGGGGCGGAAATCGACAGAGCAGATGTTTGGGATCCCCTGGGGTATCATCAAGAGAAAGGAGGAGCGAGCGTGGAACATCTCCAGATTTCCCCGTGACGCAGTCGACCTCTGTCGAGCACGGATCCGGCCATGAGTCGCAGGGATTCTGGCGGACGTATCTGTTTTCGCAGGACCACAAGACCATCGGCATTCAGTACGCGATCACGAGCCTGCTGTTCCTGCTCTTCGGCTTCACGCTGATGATGATCATGCGGTGGCAGCTTGCATACCCGGGGCAACCGATTCCGTTGATCGGCAAGTTCCTCGGCGAGGCGAACGCACCCGACGGGATCATGCTTCCCGAATTCTACAATCAACTCGGGGCAATGCACGGCACGATCATGATCTTCCTCGGGGTGGTGCCGCTGGGCGTTGGCGCGTTCGGCAACTTCGTCATGCCGCTGCAGATCGGGGCGCCGGATATGGCCTTCCCAAAACTCAACATGATGAGCTATTGGGTGTACTTTGCCGGCGGCGTCACCATGCTGGGGAGTTTTCTTCTTCCCGGAGGGGCCGCAAATTCCGGCTGGACGTCATATCCGCCGTTGTCCGATATTGCCACCATCGGTCAGACCGCCTGGTTGATCGGGATGTTCTTCCTCATTACCTCGTCGCTGCTCGGTTCGATCAACTTCATCGTGACCATCGTGCAGCTCCGCGCTCCCGGGATGACGTTCATGCGGCTGCCGTTTTTTGTGTGGGCCCAGCTTGTCACATCCTTCCTGCTCCTCCTTGCCTTTCCGCCCCTTGAAGCGGCGGCATGCCTCCAGTTGATGGACCGGCTTGCAGGGACAAGCTTCTTTCTCCCGAGCGGGCTGGTCGTCAGCGGCCAGGTGGTGCAGGCAAGCGGGGGAGGGAGCCCTCTCCTTTGGCAGCATCTCTTCTGGTTCCTCGCACACCCCGAAGTGTATGTGCTGATCCTGCCTGCCATGGGCATTGTTGCCGAGATCATCGCAAACAACACGCGGAAACCGCTCTGGAGCTACCGGTCGCTCGTCTATTCAACGCTCTTTCTGGGGTTCATGTCGTTTATCGTCTGGGCGCACCACATGTACATTACGGGGATGGGGACGACGCTCGGTACTTTCTTCCAAGTGACAACGATGATCATTTCCATCCCTTCGGTCGTGATTCTCGCCGTGCTGATCGTTTCGCTGTGGGGCGGATCGATCCGCTTTACGACGCCGATGATGTTCGCCTGTGCATTCCTCCCCATGTTCGGCATCGGGGGATTGACAGGCCTGCCGCTTGGATTGGCGCCGACGGATATCCCCTTGCACGACACGTACTACGTCATTGGACACTTCCACTATATCGTTGCCCCGGGATCGATTTTCGCACTGTTCGCCGGAGTCTATTACTGGTTTCCGAAGGCAACAGGGCGCCGGATGAACGATACGCTGGGGAAGATCCACTTCTGGGGATCGTTGATCTGCATCAACACGATCTTCATGCCGATGTTCATCCAAGGGCTGGCCGGCGTGTCGCGGAGATTGTACGACGGAGGTGCCCAGTATGCTCACGCGCAGGGAGTGCTTTCGCTGAACCTGGTGATGTCGGTCGCGGCCTGGTCACTCGCCATCTTTCAGATACCGTTCATCATCAATTTCTTTGTGAGTATCCGAAAAGGAAAGAAGGTCGGTGACAATCCATGGGATGCCACAACGCTTGAGTGGGCGACCTCATCTCCTCCTCCCCATGGGAATTTCATCCGCCCAGTGGAGGTGTACCGGGGCCCCCACGAATACAGCGTTCCGGGTGCTGCTCGTGACTTTCTCCCGCAAAATGATCCGGCATGAGGGGTCCATGAATATTCCTTACACCAGCGAAGTGCGCCCTGACACGGGGGTCTACAACGCAAAACTGGGGATTTGGCTCTTCCTTGCCTCGGAGGTGATGCTCTTCGGCGGACTCTTCTCAGCGTACATCTTCCTGCGAACGGGCGCGGCAACGTGGCCTCACGGGTGGGAAATCCTCAATATCCCCCTTGCGACGACCAATACGGTTGTGCTCATCAGCTCGAGCGTCACCATGGTCATGGCATGGGCGTCGCTTGCGGGAGGGAACTTTGCCAGGTTCCGACGGTTCCTGGGAACGACGGTGGCGCTGGGGGTTGCGTTTCTGGCCATCAAGGGGATGGAATATGGGATGAAATTCGAGCACGGTCTGTTTCCAGCGACGAATACATTTCTCGCGATCTATTTTACGCTTACCGGCCTTCATGGGCTCCATGTCATCGGAGGAATGATCGTCAATGTGTATTTGCTCGGTCCGGGGAGCAAAATGTGGCGGAAGGACCCGCAGCGGTTTACCAATCGTGTCGAGGTGGCGGGGCTCTACTGGCACTTTGTGGATCTCGTATGGATATTTCTCTTTCCGGTTCTTTATCTCTTGTAGGAGAAACGTGCAATGAGCGATTCGCACCCCGTGGACGTGCGTACACACGTAAAAGCGTACATCATTGTCTTCGCCGCCCTCCTCGGACTGACAGCGTTGACGGTGTCCGTGGCAATGTTGCATCTGTCGACGGGCGAAGCCGTCATCATCGCCCTCTTCATTGCCTCCATCAAGGGATCCCTGGTTGCCTGTTTCTTCATGCATCTTCTCTCCGAGAAGCGGCTTATCCCCATTCTGCTTGCATTCACCGTATTCTTTTTCTTTGCACTCCTCCTTCTTCCGACGGCGGAAGTTTTTTCACGCGGAGGTTGACAATGTCGCTTAAGGTGTTTCATATCGCGTTCATTACCCTCTCGGTCGCTCTTGCCCTCGGATGCGGGGTGTGGACCATCCGGGGGTATGCCAGGACGGGAGAGTCCCAGTACCTCTGGGGGATTGCAATTTCCTTCGTGGCTGCGCTTTTCCTTCTCCTGTACGAGATCTGGGTGATCGGAAAGTTTCGGGGGATGAAATCGTTGAACATGCGCACTTCACGGAACTGACAAGCTCTCCCGGCGAGGAGCAGTCCCGGCAGCCGGGGCGGAATGTTCGAAGAATGCCGCTGCGTCGCTGATCCGGGAGAGCGATTGCCGGAAACGGAAGAGGAGAATGAACGCCATGCACGCAAGAGCCATCGGTGTCGCAGTTGCGGCTGCGCTTCTTACGACCATCGGGGTTACTCTGTCAGTCGCCTGCCCGCTCTGCTTCAGTCAGGCCGATGCGCAGACGGCAGACGGCCTCAATGACGCCGTCCTCCTCCTCATGGGATTGACCGGGAGCGTGCTGGGAGGGATTGCGGCGTTCGTCATATCACTCCGTCGACGGGCGGGAAAGGTCGTTCGCGCCATCGGTGGAGGCCAGAGCCTCCACTGAGGCAAGGAGAAGAATCACTCATGCAGGAATTCCTCGGGCTGCCACCGGAAGCTTCAACGTATGCCCATGAGATCGACGGCTCCATGGCGATGATTCACTGGCTGATGTTCGTCCTCTTTGCCGGCTGGGGGGCGTTCTACGTCTATAGCCTTCTCCGATTCCGGCGTTCGAAGAATCCAGCGGCGCGCTACGGAGGGCTCAAGAGCAAGTTCCCGTATGTCGTGGTTGCCGCGGTCGCAATCTTCGAGGGAGTGGCCCTGGCAGCGTTCGATCTTCCTTTGTGGGCGAAGCTCGTCAAAGACATCCCCTCCGAAAAGGACGCGACGGTGGTCAGGGTTGTGGGGGAGCAATTCGCCTGGAATTTCCACTATCCGGGACCTGACGGCATCTTCGGGCGCACAGATATCTCGCTGGTCAGTCCGGAAAACCCGTTGGGACTCGACCGGAACGATCCGGCTGCGAAGGACGATATCACAACAGTCAACCAGTTGGTCATACCGGTGAACAGGCCTGTGATTGTCCGGCTCACAAGCAAGGACATGATCCACAGTTTCGGCATCCCCTATTTCCGCGTGAAGCAGGATGCAGTTCCAGGACAGTCGGTCCGTTTGAGTTTTACGCCCACGATGACCAGTGACGAAGTCCAGGAGGCAGTCGCGCGTTTCTATCGGATCGATCGCGCGACCGACACGGACAAGTTCTCCGTCTTCGTGGCGCAGCAGGAATACAGGGACAAGGAAGGGAATGTCCTGCTTGCGAAAGGGGACGGCATCACCCCCGATGTTGCCGGGAAGCTCGCCGATGCGGGGATTGGCGAAGTACGCCTGGGCCCGTATTCTCCGATCGAGGTTGCATGTTCGCAACTGTGCGGCCTTGGTCACTACAGGATGCGGGCGACGGTCACGGTGGTCACGGCGACAGGATTTCAGGAGTGGATAAAGGACCAGGAGGCGGCACTCCAACAATGAGGACAGATCACTTTCATCCGGGCGTCCACCGGTTCGCTGTTTTCACGGCCTGCTGCACATTCGGGCTTCTCATCGCCGGAGGACTGGTGACGAGCACCGATTCGGGGCTCGCGGTGCCCGATTGGCCGCTCTCGTACGGCCAGCTCATGCCCCCCATGGTGGGGGGGATCTTCTATGAACACGGCCACCGCATGATCGCCACGTTCGTGGGAATCCTGACGGTCATTCTGGCAATAGCCCTCTGGCGGGTGGAGAAGAGACGCTGGGTAAGGGTTCTTGGCTTTCTTTCGCTTGGTGCCGTCGTGACGCAGGGAGTGCTCGGGGGACTGACTGTCCTGTTTCTCCTCCCTACGCCTGTTTCTGCCGCTCACGCAATGCTCGCGCAATCTTTCTTTTCCCTGACAATCCTTCTCGCTCTTGTCACCTCGGCTGCCTGGATGCAGCCGTCGGCGAGTGTATCGGCGATGGCCCGTGCAACCCGATGGTTGGCGGTCAGTGCGGTGTTCGTCGTCCTTCTCCAGCTTTTTCTCGGTGCATGGATGCGCCACAGCAGCGCCGGTCTTGCCATCCCTGATTTTCCTTTGACGTACGGCACGCTCCTGCCTCCCATGGATGAGGGCGGGCTTGCGGCGGTAAATCAGATTCGCATGGCTTGGTACGATATGCCTCCGGTCAGCATCGGCCAAATCTGGATCCATTTTCTTCATAGGGGAGGAGCGCTTGTGGCTGCATGCGTGGTACTCGGTTTTGGGCGTCATATCCTTCGATCGTATCCCGGCGAGTCGAGACTGCGGGAGCCGGCGATCGTCATGATGATGCTGATTCTCGTTCAGCTTCTTCTCGGCGCGCTCACGGTCTGGACCGGAAAGGGGGTCCAGATTGCGACGGCGCACGTTGCTGTTGGGGCGCTTCTGCTTGCCACGACCGTCTTTGTTACGGCCCGGGTATTCCGATTCTTCGTGCTGCCCGCGGCTGCGCGTCCACCCGTCCCGGCACTGGTCGCTGAAGCAGGTGCGCAATGAGAATGAAGATCGAGGGACGGGGTGTCATCGCCATCGAATGGACCCGCGTGCTTGATTATCTCTCGCTGGCAAAGCCGGAGCTCACTCTCCTTTCCGTGTTGACGGCCGTTGCAGGGTATTGTTTGGGAGCCGGCGGCTCGGTTCATCCGGGAATCCTTCTTTCGGTTGCCGCAGGAACCGGGATGGTGGGAGGGGGTGCGGGCGCGCTGAACCAGTACATGGAGCGCCGGTTCGATATCCTTATGAAACGAACGGAACGCCGGCCGCTTCCCGCCGGCCGCCTGTTGCCTGTGGAAGCACTGACATTTGGGACGTTCCTCTCCATTGCGGGGATCGTCTACCTTGGGCTCGCCACCAACGTTTTGACCGCGTTTCTTGCGGCAGTCACCAGCGTGACGTATCTTTTCCTCTACACTCCGCTGAAGCGGATCACTCCATGGTCGACGCTTGTTGGGGGGATCCCGGGTGCGCTTCCCCCGGTGATGGGCTGGACAGCAGCGCGGAATGCAGCGGAGCCCGGCGCATGGATTCTGTTCGGCATCCTCTTTCTCTGGCAGATGCCGCATTTCCTTTCACTTGCATGGCTGTACCGTGACGATTATAAGAGCGCAGGGTATCGGCTTCTGACAGTCCTCGATACGAGCGGGGAGAGGACAAGTCGCCATGTCCTTGCCGCCACGATCGGACTTCTCCCGGTGTCGCTGATGCTGTCGGTCACGGGAACGCTGGGATGGGTGTATGCAGCGGGATCATTTTCTCTCGGGTGCCTCTTCCTCATCCCGGCCTTGCGCCTCGCGGGTCGGAGGACGAATGCGGGTGCGCGGCAGTTGTTCATCGCTTCCCTTGCGTATCTTCCTCTGCTGATGGCGATGATGGCCGTTGACCGATTGATCAGTTGATCGCAATGGATATTCATTTCCTTCCTCATGTGAATGCGCTGCTGAATGCCGGCTCGTCGATCTTTCTGGCGGCGGGATACTACGCGATCAGGGAGGGGCGCACACGGCTTCATCGCGCCGCCATGATTTCCGCTCTGGTTTGCTCGTCCCTCTTTCTCACGTCGTATGTTGTCTATCATGCGAACATTGGAAGCATGCCGTACCATGGACAGGGTGTGGTACGGAGCGTTTACTTTTCGATACTTATTTCCCACACGGCCCTCGCGGCGGCTGTCCCTGTGCTTGCGGGAATGACGCTGGTCCGCGCATTGCGGCGATCGTTCAGGGCCCATAAGGCGATCGCCCGGTGGACGCTGCCCATATGGTTCTACGTCTCTGTGACCGGCGTGATCATTTACCTGATGTTGTACCAATTCCCCGTCCCGACCGCCTGACCTTTCCATCCGGCTTTCCTGTTCGCCTCCAATTCCGTATCTTCGAAACAACAATCTCCCTGCGAAAACCGGCAGCACACCTGATGATGGTCGAATCCGCCAATCCGGACCTTTGCGAGCAATGCGGTCTTCCGATACCTGAAGTGCAGTTCCCCGGCTTTGGGCGAGCGCATCGGAGACGTTTCTGCTGCTACGGATGCTACCTGGTGAACACGATTACGGGGGAAAAAGGGGAAGAAGGGGTCCCCATCCTCTTCCTGGCCCGCCTGGGACTCGCCGGATTCCTGGCGATGAATGCGATGACTTTCACCTGGGCGCTCTACGGGAACAAGCTCTCCTTTCTCTTCCCAGTAGAGCCGGAGTCCCGCCGCTCGATCACCTACCTTGTCTTCGTCCTCTCTGTCCCGGTCTATCTCCTCATAGGATTGCCATACCTCAGAAATGCGATCCGCGAAGTGAGGAATGGCATTCCCGGCGTCGACACGCTGATTGCATGCGGATCGACCGCAGCGTTCATTCTCTCGCTCTATTCCACGTTTACGGGAGGATCTGCGATCTATTACGACACGGCGACGATGGTGCTCGTTCTCGTCACCTTTGGCCGCTACCTTGAGGCGAATGCACGGCTCAAAAGCTCGCATGCGCTACAGCATCTTTTTGGCAACGTGAGGGGAAGAGCCCGGCGTATCGACGGGAGCGAGGAACATGTTGTTGAGGTGGATGTTCTCGCGCCTGGTGACAGGATAAGGATTCTGCCGGGTGAGGAGATTCCGGTGGACGGCGAGGTCAAGGAGGGCGCCACGTCGGTCAACGAGGCGATGCTGACCGGTGAGTCAGCCCCCGTCACGAAGGTCGGCGGGGACAAAGTGATCGGTGGCTCACTCAATTACGACGGGACGATCGTCATGGTTGCAGGAGCAACAGCGGGGAGCGGCCTGCTGGCGCGGCTACACGCCCTGACCGAAGAGGTCCTGACGGCGCGATCCCCTGCACAACTTCTCGCTGAGAGGATAACGCGCGTGTTTGTTCCAGGCAGTATTCTTCTCTCCCTTGCCACGGGGGTCTTCTGGGGTGTGTGGTCGAACCCGACGACGGGGCTGTTGAACGGCCTTTCTGTGCTCCTGATCGCCTGTCCTTGCGCATTGGGTATTGGAGCGACGCTGGTCGGTTTCATCGGCTATACGGCAGCGGCGAAAAGGGGGGTTCTGTTCAAGTCGATGGCATCGCTGGAAACTGCCGGCGAGGTTGGAGAGGTCTTTTTGGACAAAACAGGGACACTGACGGAGGGGAATCTTTGTGTTGTGGGGTTTGAGCGGCTCGGCGAGGAATGGGGGGAGGCCGATGTCCTGGGGATGGCCCGAGCAATAGAACTGCACTCTGAGCATCCTGCAGGGAGAGCAATCGTTCGATATGCCGATGCGGTGCACAGCGACCTCTTTGCGGGGGAAGAAGTCAGGTCCCTGCCCGGCGAGGGGATCAGTGGATATGTTGACACGGGTAGTGGAAGAAGGCACGTCGTACTTATTGGAGCCGAAAGAGATAGTAGAGAAAAATTAAAGTCAAACAGTATAATTGCTTTACTGACAAGAAGTTCTGTCTGGGTAGATGACGTGAAATGCGGTACTTTTGTGTTTACCAATGACCTGAAGAGAGGATCCGTCATTGCGGTCCGCCGGCTTGAACAGATGGGAATGCATCTGCATTTGGTATCGGGGGACGGAGAGGAACAGGTTGCCGGAGTGGCCTCTGCGCTTCGCTTTCACGGAGAGGTTCGAGGGCGCCTTCGGCCGGAGGAGAAGGCATTGCTTATCACAGAGAAGCGAGCAACCGGTGCGCTGGCAGCCATGGTGGGGGATGGGATAAACGATTCTGTGGCGCTTGCTGCGGCGAACATAGGGATTTCTTTCCGTTCCGGAACAGATCTCTCACGCATGGCCTCTGATGTCGTGATCATGGACGATGATATCGCGCAGGTGCCGTGGATTTTTGCATTCGGCCGCCGCGTGCGCCGGACAATCGTCTGGAATTTTCTCTGGGCCTTTTGCTATAATGCCGCAGGAATGGGATTAGCCGTGATGGGAAAACTCGAACCGGTCTTTGCGGCGGGGGCGATGGTTTTCAGCAGTTTTCTTGTCATAATGAATTCCTCACGCGTTGCTTCCGGGCGGCCTTCCGCCGGCCCGGATTCGCCTTGGGAAGGCCAACGAGAGATTGCGTCCCCATCAGGAGGGGGGGAGCGCCTCGATGATGTGCGTGAGAAGCTGGGAAAGTGAATCACGGACACGCCTGCCTGCTTCCGTCACATCCGTATGATTCAATTTGCTTGATCCGAGTCCGGTTGCCTTGTTCGTAATGCAGGAGATACCGAGCACCTGCATTCCATAGTCGGCCGCGAGTTCGGTCTCCTTCACTGTTGACATTCCTACTGCATCACCTCCGCATCTTCGGATCATTTCCACTTCAGCGGCAGTCTCGTACGTAGGTCCCTTGACAGCAACATACACGCCGCGCTTCATGGGAATTCCATCATTCCGTGCCGTCTCGGCGGCAACGGATTTCAGGAAGCAATCGAAGATCGGCTCCCGCCGACCCCGTGTCTCTCCGGAGGTGACTCCGTGAAGGGTGAGATCAATTTGTTCTTCGATGAGCATCAGATCCCCGGAGGAGAATAATGGGTTGATTCCCCCTGCGGCGTTCGTTGCGATGAGAATTCGCGCACCCAAATGGTGGGCAATCGCTACGGGATAGAGGACCTGGCTGTAGTCGTTCGATTCGTAGAAATGAACGCGTCCCTGAAAAAGAAGGAGTCGGTGTGCGCCGAGGCGGGCAAAGACGAGATTCCCCCTGTGGCCGGGAACAGTCGGCCTGGGGTAGTAGGGGATTGCATGCGTCGCCACGGATGCCGACGCATGCAATGTGTCCGCATAATCCGACAGGCCTGATCCCAGCACCAGGGCGATATCGGGTGTACTATCGGTCTGCGCGCGGATATGCCGGAGGGACGCATCAATGTGTGTATGGTTGAAGGGCATCAGGATCCGAAAAACATTCCCGCAATCGTCGCGGTCATCAGGTTCGCCAGAGTACCGCCGAGAACCGCCCGGAGGCCGAGGGAGGCGAGGTCTTTTCGTCGCTCCGGCGCCAGCGGACTGATGGCGCCGATTTGAATGGCGATGGAAGAAAAGTTGGCGAACCCGCACAAAGAGAACGTAGCAATCATGATCGCCTTCTCCGACACGATCTTGTGGGCGGAGATCAGCGCAGCAAGATCGGTGTATCCGACAAACTCGTTCAGGACGAGTTTCGTCCCGATCACGGAGCCGACATGGAGTGCCTCTGACCAGGGGACGCCGATGGCAAAGGCAAGATATTGGAGGACAACCCCGAAGATCAGCTGGAGCGAAAGGGGTTGGCCGTAGGCGGTCATGAGGGGAGCATTGGCTCCTGTCACGTCCCCGAGCCATGTCAGCACTGCATTACACATCGCGATCAATGCGATAAACGCGATGAGCATCGCACCGACAGTCAAGGCGAGCTGGAGGCCGTCGGTGGCGCCCGCGGCGGCGGCTTCGATGGCATTGGACGCCGGACGTTCGATGGTGATCCGGACGCTTCCCTTTGTCACCGGGGTCCCTGTCTCGGGATACAGAATCTTGGAGATCGCAAGCCCGGCCGGCGCCGCCATGATACTCGCCCCAAGAAGTTGTGCGGCGAATTTCGCCTGCCCCACCTCGAGCGGCAGTCCGTGTGCCTGGGAATAGCTATAGCCGAGCAATTGAACGTATGCAGCCATCACCCCGCCTGCTATCGTACACATGCCGCCAATCATAATCGTCAGCAGTTCGGATCGTGTCAGCGTCTTCAAGAAGGGCTTGATGATCAGCGGGGCTTCCGTCTGTCCGACGAAGATACTCGCCGTATTGGACAAGGACTCGGCACCGCTCGTCCCCATCACCCGTGCCATGACCCATGCCATCGCTTGGACGATGCGCTGCATGATTCCGAGGTAGTACATCAAGGACATCAGAGCGGCGAAGAAGATGATCGATGGCAGGACCTGGAAGGCGAAAAAGACTCCCAGACTACCTTGCGCACCTGGTCCAACGGCGAGATTGCCGAACACGAATCGGGCTCCCTCGGTGGTGAATCCAACCACCCTGACAAAAATCACGCTGAGCCATTCGAAGGCCAGCATGGGCCAGCCAAGGGGGGAGAAGTAGTCGGCGAGATCCGTCCCTTTCAGCATCAGGACGGCAAACACGAGCTGAAGTCCGAACCCAGCCAGAACCAGCCGCCAGTCGATGATCTTCTTGTTGTTCGAAAATGCAAAGGCGATCCCCACGAGGAGGAGGAGCCCGAAAGCGCCTTGGAGAACGGACAGAAGCGTCATGGCCGGTATCTGCGTGGTTCAGGTTGTCGGTGGCTCAAAACAGCGGCGGCATCGGGCCTCGTACGAGTCCGTTGCCCCGACGAGGACTCTCTCGTTTGCTGCGGTTGTCCGCTGTGTCCGATCGGCAGGATTGCCGCAGACGACGCAGATCGCCAGGGTCTTGGTGATATACTCGGCAATGGCAAGGAGCTGCGGCATGGGTTCGAACGGCTTTCCGCGGTAATCCTGATCGAGGCCGGCGATGATCACGCGTTTTCCCCGGTTGGCGAGCGTCTCCGCCGCGTCCACAATGCCCATGTCAAAGAACTGGCCTTCGTCGATCCCGACGACCTGCGCATTCCCGGCGAGCCGCAAGATATCGGCTGAGGAATCGACCACCGTGGAGAGCAGCTTTGCATCACTATGGGAGACGATATGGTCCGGGCTATACCGGCTGTCGATTTTCGGCTTGAAGATTGCCACCTCCTGGCGTGCGATCTGGGCGCGTCGTATGCGTCGGATCAATTCTTCTGTCTTGCCGCTGAACATGCATCCGGCGATGACTTCGATCCATCCCACATCATGGGGTGAATCATGCGAGGTGGGAGCACTCATAAGCGGCTATTCCTTGACGAGATGTGTTGCACCGAAGGGCAAAGGGAGCAATTCGCTCATCGTGGTGACCGTTGCGGGTCCTTTCCTTCCGACCATAATGACCTCGATGTCGCCGGCGAGATCCAGAAGCACCTGGCGGCACGCGCCGCAGGGCGGGGTGCCGCGGTCTTCATCGGTGGCGATAGCGATGGCAGAAAACCCCCGCACTCCTTCGGACACGGCCTTGAAAATCGCCGTTCGTTCGGCGCAGACAGTCAGCCCATAGGAACTGTTTTCGATATTGCAGCCCGTGTACACCTTTCCCGATCGAGCGAGAAGCGCGGCACCGACGCGGAAACGGGAATAAGGAGAATAGGAGTGTTTCTTCGCCAACCGGGCCAGCCGGACGAGCACTTTGTGGTCCATCAGGATGGAAGAGGATGAATATCAAATACTATTGAATAAAGAGAAGAGAATCAACCACGCGGCTGCCACACTCTGCTGCGCGAAAGTGTGATCACAACGATCTCGGGCGGGCAATTGATCCGCATGGGGAGCCCGACCGTGCCGACGCCGCGGGAGACGAACATTTGCGCTGCACCGTGGCGGTAGTGTCCCCAGACGTAAGGGGAAAAGAGCTGGGCCGGCGTCAGTGTGACGTTGCCGAACCGTCCGAAAACAATCTGTCCGCCGTGTGTGTGTCCACTCAGAACGAGGTCGATGCCTTCCTCCGCGGCTTGCGGGAGGAAATAGGGCCGGTGGCACAAAAGGATGCTCGGCACTTCGGGGGATGCGCCACGGAGCGCGCTCCGGAGATATGCTGAAGCCCGTTCCGGTCGTCCCACGTCGTCGATGCCCACCAACGCGATGCTCCCTCCCCCTTTCGTGACGAGTGTGCGCTCGTTGTGAAGAAGTCGGATGCCGCAGTCGTTCACCTCGCGGGCGACACGATCAGGATCAGCGGCAAAGAAATCGTGGTTCCCCATCACGCCGTACACGCCCGACGGTGCGTGAAGCGCGCTGAACGACTCCGCAAACGGATACACTTCTTCGGTGGCGCTGGTGACGAAGTCCCCCGGGACGACGATCACATCGGCATCCACGGAGAGAAGCGCCTGGACGCACGCGTCCATCTCGGCCTTGGTCATGAAGGGACTGGAGTGAATATCGCTGGCCATCGCGATCGTAAAGCCATCCATGGATGGCGGGAGCAGGGGAATGGCAATATGCGTCCGTGTAAAGCGGACATCGTCCTTCTCGGCGTACACACCGTATGCGGCGCTGCCGAAGGAGGCGGCTGCGAGGCCGTACGCGCTTCGCCGGAGGAAGACCCGGCGCGACTTGTCGAATTGCACGATGGCAGGGCGGCGTTCGAACGCTTTGAGCCGCCTGCCGATCAGCGGCGTTGCATGCAGAAGCCAACGCAGCAGGCGAAACAGGAGGGTAAGAATCAGGGCAAGGAGCAGGAAGAAGCCGAGAATCAATACCGCCCCGTGCCAGATGTAAAACGGGTCCGTTGCGACATACAGAAACCAGGACGGAAGCCAGGTGGTCCGCACGTGAAGAACGAGAAGAAGGGCAAGCGTGCCGTTGAACAGGAGAAACAGTCCGGCCAGCAGAATCTGGATGCCCCGGTTGTCCGGCCAGCTTTGCCGCAGCCAGCGGCGGGCGGAGACGTACACAATTCCTTCAACGCACAGGACGACCGCAAGCACGATCACACGAAACATGGTTCCTCGGGTTCTTGGAGAGGATCGGAAATGGATGGCGGTGCCGCAAGCCACCGGAAGGCTGAAAGTTCCGAAGATTTTCCCCGGAGTGCAAGTTGTTTGCGTCTTGTGAATCCCGTCACGATTTGCTATATTGGAGCAGTGATTGTTGGTATGTGCGGGCCTGGATCAATCGACCGCTTCCCATTGCGCATGGCATCGTTGGTTGTTCGGCTTCTCAAAAAGACCTGGGTGCAAAGACTCCTGGCGGTGAGCGCAGGGCTTATCGTCCTTTTTGTCCTCCTGAACAGCGTTCTCCTTCCTCTCTACGTCAACCATGGAAACACCCTTCGCGTCCCCGACGTGACAGGTGACCAGCTCCTGCAAGCGGAGAAGACTCTCGAAGCGGCAGGTCTCCAACCCATTGAGGCGGAGACACGTGCCGACGCGAAGATTCCGGTGGGTTCGGTGGTGTTTCAGAATCCGGCGGCGGAATCGGTGGTCAATCACGGACGAAGGGTCTACCTGACGGTTTCGGGGGGCGAGATTCAGGTCATCGTTCCGCTGCTGCGCGGTCACTCGATGCGCGATGCAAAATTCGCGCTGGAACGGGTGGGGTTGCGGCTTGGCAACACGACGTTTCAGCCGTCCGATCAATATCCCGAAAACACGATCATTGCCCAGTCCTTCTCCGCCGAACTGCGGATCCCGCGGGGAGCTCGTGTCGACATTACCGTCAGCAGCGGGCGGGTGGTGGCCGGCAGCACTCTCGTACCGAACCTCGTTGGGAAGACGGTGACGGAGGGACAGAGGATCCTCGGAACTGTCGGATTGGGTGTCGGGAACATCACGTATCAGCCGAGCTACGAACTTGTCCCGAACACGATTGTCGAGCAATTTCCTCGCGCCGGCGATGCAGCCCTCGCAGGACAGAAGGTCGATCTCTTCGTCGTGAAGGCGGGGAAACCGGAAGAAGAAATCGCATTGCCCAACAAGTGATCGATCGGGGAGAACCGCCCTTCCGGGAGACGTTCATGGAGAAGCAGGTGAAACTTACTATCGTGCCCTCACTCCTGGCCGCGGACTTTGCGGACCTGCGGGGGCAGATTGCGCAGGCGGAAGCGGGGGGGGCCGACTGGCTGCACCTCGACGTCATGGACGGCCGGTTCGTTCCCAACATTACGTTCGGTCCCCCGGTGATCGCCTCTTTGCGCCGTCTGACCTCGCTCCCGTTTGACGCCCACCTGATGATTGTGGAACCGGAGCGCTTTCTGGAAGCGTTCCGCGAGGCCGGGGCGGACATCATCACCGTCCACTATGAGACGTGCCCGCACCTTCACCGCACCATCCAGGCAATCAAAGCGCTCGGGGCGAAGGCGGGTGTGTGCGTCAACCCCGCAACGCCCGTGCGCTTGCTCTCGGCGGTCCTGGGGGATGTTGACATGGTCCTTGTGATGTCGGTGAACCCGGGTTTCGGCGGACAATCATTCATTCCTTCCTCGGTCCAAAAGGTCGCGGAGACTGCGGAGATGATTCGCGCGGTGAAGCCCGGCGTCATGCTTGAAGTGGATGGCGGCATCGACGCGCGGACGGCCAGGTCAGTGGTCGAAGCGGGGGCACGCGTCCTCGTGTCGGGGAACGCCATTTTCGGTTCCCCCGATATACCTGGAGCCGTCCGGTCGCTCCGTAAGGCTGCCGAGGGGAGCTAGTTGTTCCCCCCGCTCTCTCGCTTCGCTGTGCCTCTCGTCACGCGATTCTTTAAAAAAGTCTTGACAAATACCCTTCTTTGCCTTATATTTGAAGTTAAATATACGATAATACCTTAGTTATGTAGGTCTCCCGGCTCCGGGGAGCCCCCGATCCGTCTGTACGAGCGCGGCGAAGGGGGCCGTGATGAGGGAGAGACAGCGATTCGCACGAGAAGGATATCAGGTGCCTCCATGGTCCTTGACGAAATAGATGTGAAGATTATGGAGATTCTCCAGAAGAAGGGGAGGACGCGGCGGAACGATCTGGCGGAATCGGTTGGGCTTTCGCTCCCATCCGTGAGCGAGCGTCTGCGGAAACTTGAAGAAAACGCCTACATCACCGGATATCATGCGACGGTGGATCCCAAGAAGCTGGGGAGGGATGTGACCGCATTCATTCTCGTCTCCGTGGATTCCTCAAAGCACTACGCGCAATTCATCGAGCATGCGCATGCGGTGGATGAGATCCTGGAGTGTCATGCCGTCACAGGGGAGGGATCGCACCTGCTGAAAATCCGGACGACGAACACGGGGAGTCTGGAGCGGCTTCTGGCCAAGATCCAGGCGTGGCCCGGCGTCGGGGGAACGAGAACCAACCTCGTCCTTTCCAGCACGAAAGAGACGATGCGGATCAAGGTGGAGGCAACGAAATAGCATGGCGCGTACGGCATTTCGGACGCCCGCAGGATTGTGAACGTACATTTCCAACACTACTCATTCACCAAAGGGACAAGTTATGGCAAAGAACACTGCGAGCATCTCTTCCGTCTTTAAGCAGATCAAAGACGCAGGGGTCACGATGGTCGATTTGAAGTTCATTGATCTTCCGGGCCAATGGCAGCACTTCTCCGTGCCGGTCAGCAAGCTCGAAGAATCATCATTCGAGGACGGATTCGGCTTTGACGGTTCCAGCATCCGTGGATGGAAAGCGATCAACGAAAGCGACATGCTGGTCGTTCCGGATCCGACGACGGCGTTCATGGATACGTTTTGCGAGGCCAAGACGCTCAGTTTCATCTGCGACGTCTTCGACCCCATCACGAAGGAGCAATACGGCCGCTGTCCCCGTGGCATCGCGCGCAAGGCAGAGGCATACCTGAAGTCCACGGGACTCGCCGACACTGCATACTTCGGTCCGGAAGCTGAATTCTTCATCTTCGACAGCATCCGGTTCGACACCAACGAGCATAGCAGCTATCACTTCATCGATTCGGTCGAAGGACGGTGGAACTCCGGCCGTGACGAGGGCCCGAACCTCGGATACAAGCCGCGGTACAAGGAGGGGTACTTCCCCGTGCCGCCGACGGACCAGCTCCAGGATTTGCGCAGCGAAATGACCGCCAATCTGATCGGCGCAGGACTGGACATCGAGGCGCAGCACCATGAAGTAGCCACTGCGGGGCAGTCGGAGATCGACATGCGGTTCGAACCTCTGGTGAAGTGCGCCGACGGTCTGCTTCTCTTCAAATACATCATCAAGAATACCGCCCGGAAGCGCGGGAAGACCGTCACCTTCATGCCGAAGCCGATCTTCGGCGACAACGGATCGGGGATGCACGTGCATCAGAGTCTCTGGAAAGACGGGAAGCCGCTCTTTTTCGGCAATGGTTATGCGAACCTGAGCGATATGGCCCTCCATTACATCGGCGGCCTTCTGAAGCATGCTCCCGCCCTCTGCGCGATAACGAACCCCACGACCAATTCGTATAAACGTCTGGTCCCCGGGTTCGAAGCTCCCGTGAACCTGGCCTATTCGCAGCGGAACCGGAGTGCGTCGGTTCGTATTCCGATGTATTCACCCAACCCGAAGGCGAAACGGCTGGAATTCCGCTGCCCCGATGCAGCATGCAATCCGTACCTGGCTTTCTCCGCGTTGATGCTCGCGGGGATCGACGGCATCGTCAACAAGATCGATCCGGGCGAACCGCTGGACAAGGATATCTACGATCTTGAGCCCGAAGAGCTGGCCAAGGTTCCATCAACTCCGGGATCCCTGGAGGAGGCGCTCAAGGCGCTCGAGAAGGACCACGACTTCCTCTTCCGCGGCGACATCTTTACGACCGATGTCATCGAAACATGGATCTCCTACAAGTTCGACAAGGAGGTCAAGCCGATGGCGCTCCGTCCGCATCCGTACGAATTCGGATTGTACTACGACGTCTAAGCTTTTCGCGCGGTTGCAACATTCCATCGTCCTCCGTCCACTCTCAAGGACGGGGGACGATCTGTTTCGCGGAGAGCGTTGCTTGTTTTTGCCGCCCCGATTTGCTACTTTCGTTTCATGGACTTCATCAGGATCGCGTACGCTGTCGCCGGGCGGCACGCGACGATCACTATGCGGCGTCCCGAGAAACGCAACGCTCTCGATGATGACATGATTCGGGAGCTCATCGGGGCGTTCACCTCTGCGGCGAGAGATCCTGCAGTCAAAACCGTGACGCTCAAGGGGGAGGGCCCGGCGTTCTGCGCCGGGGCCGACCTCGACTCCCTCCGGCGTATCGCGAAGAGCGATCTGGAAGAGAACAGGGCCGATTCCTCCCGCCTCGCTCATCTCTACAAGTTCATCTATGAACTCCGCAAACCTGTCATCGCTGTCGTCGGCGGTCCGGCGCTTGCCGGCGGGTGCGGTCTCACGTGCGTGTGCGATTTTGTCCTGGCATCTCAAGAGCATGCCGCGTTCGGCTATCCCGAAGTCCACATCGGTTTTATTCCCGCCGTTGTTCTCGTCTTCCTGGTCAAGAGGATCGGGGAAGGAAGAGCCCGTGAGCTTGCCCTGAGGGGGAATACCATCACTGCCGATGAGGCATGTGCCCTCGGACTCGTCACCTGCGTTGTGCCTCACTCCACTCTGGAGACAAGCGCGGCACAACTTGCCGAGGAATTGGCGGAGCAGAACAGCGGGGCGTCCATGGCCCTGATCAAAGAGACGCTGGCCCGGCTGCACGGGATGAATTTCCACGATGGTCTTGATTTTGCCGCGAATATGAACGCTACGGCGCGCATGACACAGGACTGCAAACAGGGGGTAGATGCGTTCCTCGCAAAAAAGAAAGTGACCTGGTGACACGATGACGACCTCCGCTGAACTGCTTGACAAGATCCGTACTGTCCCCGATTTCCCCAAAAAGGGGATCATGTTTCGCGACATCACGACATTATTGAAGGACGGGCCCGCTTTTCATAAGGCCGTCGACCTCCTCTACGACCGGTACCGTTCAGCGAAGATCGATATCGTTGTCGGGGTTGAATCCCGCGGATTCATCCTGGGATCCGTCCTCGCGTACCGGTTGGGGGTGGGCTTTGTCCCCCTCCGCAAGCCCGGGAAACTGCCCGCCCCCGCTGCGCAGGAACGCTACTCCCTCGAGTACGGAACGGACGCACTCGAGATTCATAACGATGCGATTGTGGCGGGACAGCGGGTGCTCCTGCACGACGATCTTCTCGCCACCGGCGGAACGATGCTCGCAGGTTGCCGGTTGGTCGAACGGCTCGGCGGGTCCATCGTCGGTCTCTGCTTCCTGGTCGAGCTGACATCTCTCAAAGGGCGCGAGCGCCTGGCGCCGCGCGACGTCTTCTCGCTTACCGCATTTGAAGGCGATTGATACTCCGCGCCCGCCAGGGCGCGGACACAACCGGGGTCGCCATGAAAACCATCATTGAGCCCTTCAAGATCAAATCGGTCGAGCCGATCCATTTCACCACGCGGGAGGAACGAGAGGCCGTTCTCCGGAAGGGATTCTACAACCTCTTCATGATCCGGGCGGAGGATGTCCTCATCGATCTCCTCACCGACAGCGGCACGGCCGCGATGAGCGCGGCACAGTGGGCTGGCATGATGCAGGGAGACGAATCGTACGCAGGCGCACGGAGCTTCTATCGGTTCGAGGCGAAGGTGCGGGAACTGACCGGGATGAAGAACATCATACCGACGCATCAGGGACGGGCCGCGGAGAAGATCCTCTTCTCACTTGTGGGAGGACCAGGGAAAATCGTTCCGAACAACTCGCATTTTGATACCACCCGGGCGAATGTGGAATTCACCGGCGCGGAGGCGGTCGATCTTCCGACAGCCGAGGGACGCGATCCGGATCTCATCGCGGACTTCAAGGGAAATATGGATACTGCCGGCCTCGAAGAATTCTTCCGGCGCGCGCCCAAGGGGAGCGTCCCCCTGTGCATGATGACAGTGACGAACAACTCCGGCGGCGGACAACCCGTCTCCATGCAGAACATCCGTGAAACCCGCGACATCTGCCGCAGAGAGGGCGTTCCCCTCTTCCTCGACGCCTGCCGATTCGCCGAAAATGCATACTTCATCAAGAAGCGGGAACGGGAGTACGCTACAACCCCCGTGAAGGCCATCGTGCAGGAGATGTTTTCGCTCGTGGACGGCGTGACCATGAGCGCAAAGAAGGACGCGATTGTCAATATGGGCGGATTCCTGGCGCTGCAGGACGATGAACTGGCGGCGAGAGCCAGGAATCTCCTCATCATGACGGAGGGATTTCCGACCTACGGAGGTCTTGCCGGAAGGGACCTTGAAGCAATCGCGCAAGGTCTCGATGAAGTCCTGGATGAACACTATCTGCAATACCGCCTCCGTTCGGTCGAATATCTCGGCGAACGCCTGGTGAAGGAGGGAGTCCCGATCATGCAGCCTCCGGGGGGCCATGCGATCTACCTCAATGCGAAGAAGTTCCTGCCGCACATTCCTCCGCATGAATTTCCCGGGCAGTCTCTTTCGGTGGCCTTGTTCCTGGAAGGTGGGATACGCTCGGCAGAAATCGGCAGCGTCATGTTCGGCAAGACGGATGCATCCGGCACGTTCGTTCCCGCGCGGATGGAATTGGTCCGCCTGGCCATGCCGCGGCGCGTCTATACGCAGAGCCACATCGACTATGTCTTCGAGGTCGTCGCAGACTGTTTTGCGCACAGAGAAACGCTGAAGGGATACCGTGTGGTCGAAGAGCCTCCCATGCTCCGCCACTTCACAGCGAAATTCGCCCCAATCACGTAAAATCCCCTTCCTGAAACTGCCCTTTTTCGCAGATTCTCGTTGATTCCGTTGCGAGTATTTGGTATACTTATGGATAGTAACGATTTCACAAGGTGGACGGCAATGAGGGAGTGCACTGTGTGCGGTGCGCAGAACGACGACCTTGCCGTGGTGTGTCCTGCCTGTAGGAGTTATCTCCAGGCAAAGGTGGACACACTGGATCTGTTCAGCACTCTGTGGGGGGTGGTGGAATCTCCGGGTGCAACGCTGCGCCGGATCGTGTTGTCGCGGCATAAGAATTATGTGATTGTTTTGGGATGTCTCGCCGGAATGGCGATGCTCTACGGCGTCCTGTGGTATAGGAACATGGGACCGTGGTTTGCGAATATTGCGACACTGCTTGGCACGGGCCTGTTGGTGGGTCCGCCGTTCGGGATCGCGTTCTTGGCCATAGCGAGCGTGACGGCGCTCCTCATCGGCCGAATGCTCGGAGGCCATGGTTCGTTCAGGAACGTCGTTGCAGTGCTCGCATACGCCCTCGTTCCCACCGTGTTCTCTCTTTTCTTTGTGTTTCCTGCGGAGATCGCACTCTTCGGGATATATTTTTTCGGGAACAACCCGCCACCAGCGGTGATAAACCGTCTTGCGTACCTGTTTCTCGTCGGACTTGACGGCGTCGCCGTCCTCTGGAGTTGCCTCCTCCTGGCTGCGGGTTGCCGCGTCTCACTCGGATTGGCGCGGATGCGGGCGTATGTTGTTTCGTTCCTCCTGGTTGCGCTGGCGGGTGCCGGCGTTGTTGCACTCCGGGTGGTATGACGGTGGAGAGGGAAGAGTTCGAGCGGACAGCGCAGCTGGTCTTTGACGCTCTTCCGGAGCCGTTCCGCGATGCCGTCGATAACGTGCGAATCGTCATTGAAGAAACCCCGGATGACCGGTTGGAGCGAAGGAAGGGATATCGGCCGGGAACGATCCTCCTCGGACTCTATGAAGGCATCCCGTTGACGAAACGGGGGACCAACTATGGTATGTATCCCGTTGTCCCGGATACGATTACGCTCTTCCGTGGGAATATTCTTGCAATTTCCCGCTCACCCCATGAGGTCTCGGAGATCATCCGGGATACCCTGATCCATGAACTGGGGCATTATTTCGGCATGAGCGAGAGGGAGATCCGGGCGGCTGGTTACTGACAGAGGTTTTTCATAAGTGAAAGGAAAGACGCAATGCCCAGAGTCATGTTTACCATTACGTACGGCATCAAACCGGAGCGCCGCGATGCGTACCTCGATCTGGCGCGGAGGATGAAGGAACACTTCACGACATCGGGGAAGAAGAATTACTCGGTCTATGAGGCAAAGGGGAGGAAGAATCTCTTCACCGAGGTCTTTCTCACAAATAGCGTCGAGGAGTACGACGCGCTGGAAGACAATCAGGACGAGACCACGGTAGCACTCGTCGGCGAGCTGGAAGGACTGATCGATGAAGAGGGGATGAAGTACACAACGGTTGTCGAAGCCATCTGACGGGGGGGAGAAGAGCACGAAGCGACGATGGCCCTGAAGCGCTACATTGATCCGATCGCGCAATTCATGCAGGAGCATGATCACGCGCTGGTGGAACTTGCCTCCCTGAACAAATCAAGCCGCTCGATTGCCGAGGACGGCTTCTCTCCTGCCGCGTTTCGGAAACTCCTCCGTGCGCTTCAGTTTATCGATGAGGAAGTGAGCGTCCACAACAAGAGCGAGGAAGACGCTCTGTTCCCCGTGCTGGAACGATATGTCGAAGGACCGACGAAGATGATGCGGGAGGATCACAGGGTGCTTGCGCGCGATTTCCGAAAGCTGCGCAAGGCGGTTGAGCGTGTGGGCATGCACCGGAAAGACAAGTCTGCCGCGCGAGAGCTGGAAGCGGTTGCCAAGGGCGTCGTACAGATTTTCGTGAACCACATCCACAAAGAAAACCACATTCTCTTCCCGCTCGTCCAGAAGTTCCTTACAAAGGACGCGCTGCGTGAGGTCGCCCGCCGCATGGTGTGAGCGGATGCTCCGACAGCGGCGTGGTCATGGTGACCCGCGCAGCAGCAAAGGAGTCCGGCTGTGCAGCTCAAGCAGTTCAGGCAGGAGGCGGGCGGTCGCGTCCGCATGGTATGGGATGACGGGCATGACGGGGGAGTATCCCTCCAACCGCTCAGGGACGCCTGTCCCTGCGCCGGGTGCAAGGGGGAAACGATTCTCCTGCAAACCTTTGTTCCTCCTCCCCCTGATGTGGCCACGCCGGGACGATACGTGTTGAAGGGGGCTTCCATGGTCGGAAACTACGGGCTGCAACTGCAATGGGCGGACGGGCACGGTGAGGGGATCTATTCCTGGGAGATCCTTCGTGCTCTTTGCGAATGTCCACAGTGCGTCGCCGAAAGGATGGCGTCGGAGACCCCACCGCGATGACTCGTGACGATGCGGCGCTCCGCGCCCTGCAACGCATACCCTACGGCCTCTACGTCATCGGCTCTCTCCACGAAGGCGTTCCCGTAACGATGATCGGCAATTGGGTAACCCAGGTGTCGTTTCATCCGCTGTGCATCGCTCTCGCCCTCGAACAAGACTCCCGCATGCGGATGTTCGTGCATGCCTCAGGTGTGTTTTCGCTGAATATCCTCCCATCAGGGGGAACGGAGATCGCCAAGAAGTATCTCAAAGGACCTGCTGCGGAAGGAGGAGCGATCGGGGGACGAGGGTTCGCCGCCGCGTCCAATGGAGCCCCTTTTCTGCGCGATGCTTCCGCTGCGATTGCCTGCAAGTTATTGCATGAGGTGGAAGCCGGAGATCACGTGGTTGTTTTCGGCGAGGTTGTCGATGCGGTCGTCTCCTCCGATGACGAGGGAGTCCTGACGCTCCGGGAGACCGGATGGCACTACAGCAAGTGAATCCGATCGCCGGTAAAGAAGAAAGGAGTCGAGAGAATCATGGCAGCATGGGATGCCTTCCACGCATTCACGAAGGAGCTCTCTCCCCACGAACATGAAGGGCTTCGTCCGTTGATTGACAACGGGCGGACCGACCTTTTCGCAGCGCGCAGCGAAGAGGCCCGTCTTCGCATCGTTGAAGAGCTCCTTGCCGAAGGGAGAGCCCGCCTGGCAGGCGTCAGGAAGTAGCAGGACTCGTTTTTATTTCCGCTTTTCCATGGTCGCCGTGCAGGTGACCGATTTTCCCCCGCGCATGACACGGACTTCGACGACCTGCCCCGCCTTCAGTTCCCCCAGCAATCCCATGTAATCGTAGATGTTCAGGACTTTCTTTCCGCCCATCATGACGATGATATCCCCCGGCATCAGTCCTGCCTTTTCTGCGGCTCCCCCGGGACGCACCCCGCTGATCTTCATTCCTTGGGTCCCTTCGGCATAGTCGGGGATGATGCCCAGGGTCACGCGGAACGCACGGGCATCGCCGGTGGAAGGGCCGCCCGTCGACGCGACGCGAACGAACGGGGGCCGGCCTCCGCCGCGCACGAGATCTCCCGTAATCCGTCCGACAAGCCGGACCACCTGTTCTTCCCCGGGATAGTTCAAGCGATCCCACGTATCGCTCGGCTTGTGGTAGTCGTTGTGCGTCCCCGTGAAAAAGAAGAGAACCGGTATGTCCTTTCCATAGAATTGCGCGTGGTCGCTTGGCCCATAGCCGTCGGGGACGCTCTTGAGAGTCAACGACGGGTTGGTGTTCTCCAGCGTGAGGAGCGAGTCCCAGACGGTGGATGTTCCTGTGCCATTGACCGTGAGCGTGTTGTTTTCCATCCGTCCCACCATGTCCATGTTGATCATGGCCGTCGTCGCTGAGAGCGGGAAGAAGGGATGGAGGACGTAGAATCCCGAGCCAAGAGTGCCGAGTTCCTCACCGGAGAAAAAGATCACGACAACGCTCCTCTGCAAAGAGGCGCTGTCTGCGGCCAACGACCGGGCGATCGCAAGAAGGCCCGCCGATCCCGAGGCGTTATCGTCGGCGCCGTGATGAATGGCGACCGTATCGGGCACCATGGAACCGGAGCCGGGGCCTCCGTACCCGAGGTGATCCAGATGGGCACCAAGAATCACGGCCTCGTCTTTCAAGACCGGATCGCGTCCGGGCAAAAAGGCGACAACATTCTCCGTCCTTCCCGTGACCTTCCGGACATCGGTGCGCAGAGAGATCCGAACATCAGGAAAGACGAAGGTCACCGGCTTCTTGTTGCGGTTGATGGTGTCCTGGATCGCCTCAAAGGTCCAGCCCGCGGCGTGGACAAGGGGATCGAGAGCACTCCGCTTCATGGAAATTGCCGGGATGCCGGAGCTCGCAAACGCCTGGTCGAATGTCAGCCGGATCAGGTCGTCGTCCTGGTCGTCTCGTGGTCCGGTGACGACAATCAGTCCGAGCGCCCCCCGTTCCCTCGCAAGGCGTGCCTTGTTCCGAAGCGAGCTCACCTGATTCAGCGACGCGTGGGGATCGCTTCCCGCAGGACTATAGCGAAGAACGACGACAACCTTTCCGGTCACATCGCAATTTCGGAAATCATCATACGAGGAATCGTTCGCGCTGATGCCATAGCCGGCAAAGACAAGAGGGGCGGCAACGCTTGTGTCTTCCGAAAAACCGAGCGGACGGAAGTCGGAGTCAACGGACAATTCTGTTCTTCCGCCGGGAATCCCCGCCCCGGCAAAACTCACTTCATTGGCAGATCCGAGTTTCACGCCTGCGACGAACTCAAAGTGTTGCTGGTATGTCCCGCTGTCCCCGGCCGGGTGCAATCCATAGCTCTGAAGAAGCCGGATGACGTACGCCGCAGCCTTCTCGTGCCCCGGCGTCCCCGATCCCCGTCCCTCGAGCTCGTCGGACGAGAGGTACTTCACGTGGGCGGCGATCTCCTCGGCGCTCATCGCAGGAGAGGAACTCTGGGCGAACCCGGTGCTTGCCCCGATGGAGATGACGATTGCCGGGATGAGCATTCTGCGAAGCTGGTTTATCCGAATCATATGCATGGTGACTCTCGTGTGTATGGTGAACATGGGGAAACCATCGAAGATTTCGTTGTCGGTGATCTTTTTCATCTCGATTCCCGTCAGCGCATGGAACCAATGGCGTCTCTCAGCTTCTCGAATGATGCGTCGCTTGCCGTGCTGTAGGCGGGATCGATATATGCGACCATTCCGTGGGAATCAATCAGGTATACGGTACGCAGGTTGAAACCGCGGGACTCCGCGTAACTCGCATAGAGTTTGGCAACGGCGTGGTTGTGATCGCTGAGAAGAGCGAAGGGGAGACCAAGTTGCTTGGCCCATTCGTGATGAGCGAAGACGTAGTCTCCGCTGATCCCGAAGACGGTCACGCGGAGTTTTCCGAGGTCGGTGAACCGATCCCGCATCAAACACATCTCCTTTGTGCACCCTCCGCTCCAGTCGGCAGGGTAGAACGCCAAAACGACAGGGCCCTTCGCGGTCCAATCGGCGAGGTGATACCCACTGGAAAGAATCGTATCTTTGGTTGCTCCGGGAAGGGTGAAGTCAGGTGCTTTACTTCCTATGCGCAGCGCATCTTGCACCTGCGCAGGTGAAGTGCTTGCGATCAAAACGAACGCAGTGAGAACTGTGAAAGATCGCATGAGTTTCTCCGGTTGTTCATATCCGACCAAGATAGGCGTATTTCATTCAAACATCAAGTGGGAGGCGTGGCATGGATTCGAAGGAGACATCCAGTAGAGTGGCCATCATCACCGGGGGCACCGGCGCGCTGGGAACAGCGGTGGCCAAACGATTTCTGGAAGCAGGGGGACGGGTCGCCATTCCGGTGCGGCCGACGAATCACCTGCCGGAAATCCCGCCTGCATTCTCCCCATGGAAGCAGGCAGTATCCGTCGCAGCAGCCGATCTTGCCGTGGAGACTGCAGTTCGTCAATTTGTGGCGGAGACGATCAACCGCTTTGGCCGGATCGATGTACTTGTGAACACGGCGGGGGCATTTGCAGGCGGTGCCGTGATTGGTGAAGCGACGGCGGCAACACTTGACGACATGCTCACAACAAACCTGAAGACTGCCTTTCTGATGTGTTCTGCGATCCTCCCTCACATGCGGGAACGAAAATTCGGCCGTATCGTCAGCATCGCCGCGATGCCCGCCCTTTTCCCCACAGCCGGGCGTGGGCCGTATGCAATCGCCAAGGGGGGGATCGTCACACTAACGGAAACCATCGCAGAGGAGGTGAAGGGAACAGGCATCACGGCAAATGCGATTGCTCCGAGCATCATCCGAACTCCCGCAAACCAGGCATCCATGCCGAAAGCGGACGCGTCGCGTTGGGTGAGTGCGGAGGAGCTTGCCGATCTGGTCTTCTTCCTCTGTTCGGAATCCGCCCGCTCCCTCAATGGGAACGTGATCAAAGCATTCGGAGGGGTTTGACTCTTTTGCGAAAAAACACGTAATTTCACAATGAACAACGGACAGAAGTGTTGACCCAGAAGGCAGGAGCGTAACACGCTGTTCCTGCCTTTTCCTTTCGTATGCAAAGGAGAAGAGGCGATGACCCTGAAGGAGAAGCTTGCCGGGGATCTGAAGGCTGCAATGAAAGCAAAGGAGACGATCCGCCTGGAGACTGTCCGGATGCTGAGCGCGGCACTCAAGGAACGGGAGATAGAGAAACGGGGAAGCGGGAATCCCGTGGCTCCGGAGGATGAACTCGCGGTTCTCTCAAGCGCTGCAAAGAAGAGAAAGGAATCGATCGATCTGTTTAGGCAGGGGGGGCGTCTGGACCTCGTAGAGGAGGAAGAGAAGAAGCTGGCGATTACGCAGGAATACCTGCCGAAGCAGCTGTCGGAGGACGAAATAGCAGCCGTGATCTCCGACGCGATCGCGCAGACCGGAGCTCAGGGGGGCGGGGACTTTGGGAAGGTCATGCCGCTGGTGATGAAGCAGGTGAAGGGAAAGAGCGACGGGAAGCTGGTGCAGGAAATGGTGAAGAAGGCCCTCGGCGTTGTGTAAATCTCCCGGGGCAGGATAACATCGTCATAAGGATCGGCACGCAATGAAATTCTCTTCCATCGATATCTTCCTGATCGCGGGTCTTGCGATTGGGGGCTTCCTCGGTTACCGTGGTGGGCCGGTGAAGAAACTCTTCAACCTTCTCATGTTCCTCCTGGCTGTCGTCCTTGCGGCAAAATTCATGCAGCCGGTCGGATCTTTTTTTTCTGATTCGGGCGTGCTCAGCGAGACAGGAGGACTTGTTGCCGGCTTCACGCTCGTCATGTTGGCCGTCATGATCCCGGCTATTTTTCTCTACCATAAGTTCGGGAAAACCGGGGTGGGAAAATCGACCACCACCATGCTCGGTGTCTTCCTGGGGATCGTGGAAGGCGCACTCATCATCAGTTTCATTCTCCTTGGATTAAAAATATTCGACACCCCGGATGAAGAGACTCGACAGGAATCGCTGCTGTACAAGCCGATGGCGAATATTGTCCCCAGGACTTTCGATCTCCTTGAGTCCTACTTTCCCGGCGCCTCGGGGCTGAAGGAGGAAATGACAAAGCACTTCAATCAAATCCAGATCTTTGAACCGGCCTCTCGCCACGGCAAAAGATTATGAGCAGCTGGGAGCAGTCCGCCTCCAAGCTTGAGTTCGACAAGGTGCGGCAACGGATCGTGCGGTACGCCTCCTCGGAGCCCGGACGACGCCTCCTTGGCGGTCTGGGCATCATGACATTTCCCGGAGAGATTCGGGAAGAGTTGGCCAAGGTATCGGAGGTCAAACGCCTCCTCGAGCAGGAAGAACCTCTTCCCCTTGACGACATCCACGATATCCACGACGCAGCGGCAAGAGCGGCTGTGGACGGGATGGTTCTCCTTCCTTTGGAACTCCGTCATGTGGCGCTGACGCTGAAGGCGTCGCGGCTCGTCCGCTCGTTTGCAGCGAAGCGGAAGGAGGGATACCCGTATCTCTGGAAACTCGCGGATCCGCTGCACACCGACAAGGTCCTCGAATTCAACATCGACAGGGCCGTTGATGAAGCGGGCGCGGTCCGTCCGAATGCGTCGAAGGATCTGCTCGCGATCCGGCGTGCGATCGCCGACACGTATGAGGAACTGCGGAAACGGCTCGCGGGGATCCTCCGTACCGTGGCGGAGTTGGGATTCAGCCAGGAGGAGATCATCACGACCCGCGAAGGCCGGATGGTTATCCCGGTCAAGGCCGAGCACAAGAACCGTGTCCCCGGTTTCGTGCACAGCGCATCATCCAGCGGTGCGACGGTCTTCATCGAACCCACGGACACTCTTGAGCTGAACAACGAGATCCGCGGTCTCCAGTTTCAAGAACAGAGAGAGGTCGAGAAGATTCTTCGCTCGCTGACCGCCCAGGTCGGAGAGCAGAAGGAGGCGTTGCAGGCGAACCTGCACTTGCTTGGGGAGATCGACGGAATGCAGGCGAAGGCGAAGTATTCCATTGAGATCATCGGTATCGAACCCGTCATGCAGGAATCGGGGCCCGTCCGCCTGGTGCAGGCGCGGCATCCCATTCTCCTGATGAGTCATGGGAGAGAGGGAGTGATACCCCTGGATCTCGAGGTGGGAGGTGGATGGACGACGCTTCTTATCAGTGGACCGAATGCCGGGGGCAAGAGCGTTGCGATGAAGTGCGTCGGACTGTTGGCTCTGATGGCGCAGGCAGGTTTACACATTCCGGCGGGCGACGGGACAACGCTTCGGATTTTCCGGTCATGCTTTGTGGACATCGGAGACGAGCAATCGATCGAGAATGATCTCAGCACATTCAGCTCCCATCTGGCAAACCTGAAACGGATCGAAGAGCAGGCCGACAAGGCGAGCCTTGTCCTGATCGACGAAATTGGAGCGGGGACTGACCCCGCGGAGGGGGGAGCGTTCGCTGCGGCACTTCTGGAGGAGCTGACTGAACGGGGCGCGGTGACGATCGCGACGACGCATCAGGGAGCCCTGAAGGTCTTTGCGCATGCCACGGAGGGGATTGCGAACGGGGCAATGGAGTTCGACAGCGAAGCATTGACGCCGACGTATCGATTCCGTGGAGGCATTCCGGGGAGCAGTTATGCCCTCGAGATGGCCACCCGCCTCGGTTTCTCACCGGCTTTGATGGCGCGCTCTCGCACGATTCTTGGATCCGATCACACGAAGCTCGACACGCTCATCACGGAGATGGAATCATCTGCGCAAAGAGCCCGGAGCGAAGCGGAGACAGCCCGCCTGGAGCGGGCGCGACTGCAGACCCTGGTCGCGGAGTATGAGGAGAAGGTCGGTCGGCTCGCCGGCGAGGTCAAGGAACTGAAACGAAAAGCGATCAACGAGGCGGACGAGATCGTGGCGCGCGCCAATGGCTTGATTGAAAAGAGCGTGCGCGAAATCCGGGAGAAGAACGCGGAAAAGGAAACGGTTCGCGACATTCGTCGCGCATTCGCATCTCTCCATGAAGAGTTGGTCCAACAGAAGGAGGAAGTCGCACCGGCGTCCTCACCCTCTGCGGGTGTGATCAGACCGGGGAGCAGCGTTACCGTGGGGGAGGGGGCCGATGTCGGGGAGGTGGCGGAGATTTCAGCCGACGGGAAGACTGCGGTGGTGATCTTCGGTGTCGTCAAGATCCGATCACGGTTTTCCGACCTCCGTTCTGCGCGCGGTCGCCCTTTGGCGCGGCCGGAGAGGAGAGAAGGGATCGAAATGGAGAAGCCCACGGAGGTGGGGCGGGATCTTGACCTCCGGGGCATGACAGGAGAAGAAGCCCTCCCGCTTGTCGACAAGTTCATTGATGATGCCGTCCTCGCCGGACTTCATCGGATCGATATCATTCACGGGAAGGGAACCGGAGCGCTGAGGAAGAAGATAAGCGATTTTCTTACCTCCCATCCGCGGGTTCGATCGTTCCGGCTCGGGGAATGGAACGAAGGAGGCACCGGTGCAACTGTCGTCGAGCTGGGAGATTCATGAGAGCCGACGGCGGACTGCGGAGAATCCTGATCGCCAATCGCGGGGAGATCGCTCTGCGGATCATCCGCACATGCCGCGAGATGGGGATCGGGACTGTGGCCGTGTATGCGGACCCGGATGCGGAAATGCCCCACGTGCGAGCTGCCGATGAATCTGTCTGTCTCGGCGGACCCGCATCGAAGGACAGCTACCTTGCAATGGAGAAACTCATCAACGCCGCTCTGCGCGCCGGCGTCGATGCGATCCATCCGGGATATGGTTTTCTTTCAGAGAGTGCCGTCTTTGCCTCGCGTGTCACAAAGGCGGGGCTGCTGTTCATCGGTCCCCCGCCGGAGTGCATCGCGGCGATGGGTGACAAGACCGCAGCCCGCCGGTTGATGGAAAAGGCGGGGATCCCGACAATTCCGGGGAGCACGGGTGCGCTCCGGAATCTGAAAGAGGCGAACGACTTTTCTCGGATGCAGGGATTTCCGGTTCTCCTGAAAGCGGCGGCAGGGGGGGGCGGGAAAGGGATGCGCGTTGTGAGGGGGCCCGATGAACTTCCCCGCGCGTACACCGCCGCACGCGAGGAAGCACGTACTGCCTTCGGAGACGAGCGGATCTATATCGAGAAATACCTTGAGGACCCGCGACACATCGAAGTGCAGATCGTTGCAGATCGGGCAGGACACGTTCTCCATCTGGGGGAACGCGAGTGCTCCATCCAACGAAGACACCAGAAGATCATCGAGGAGTCTCCCTCCCCGGCCGTGAACGAGGAAATGCGGTGCGCGGTCACGGGGGCAGCCCTGAAGGCCGCAGCGATATGCAGATACGAAAGCGCAGGAACAGTTGAATTTCTTCTGGACAGAGGGGGGAAGTTCTATTTTCTGGAGATGAATACGCGGCTCCAGGTGGAGCATACGGTCACAGAATGGCGATCGGGAGTGGACATCGTCGCGCTGCAAATCCTGATTGCGCAAGGGGAGGATCTTCCATTGACACAGAAGGAAGTTTGCCTCGCCGGGCATGCGATCGAATGCCGCCTCTGTGCCGAAGATGTTCTCCATGGATTTCTTCCGGCTGCAGGACGCATTCTGCACCTGAGGGTCCCGGGAGGTCCCGGGGTTCGCGACGATCGGGGGATAGAGGAGGGGAACGAGGTCTCCATCCACTATGATTCGCTCCTTGCCAAATTGAGTGTGTGGGGGACGGATCGGCCGTCAGCGGTTGCCCGGATGATCCGTGCGTTGGGCGAATACGAAGTGCTTGGCGTTCCCACGAACATTCCCCTCTGCCGGGCGATTCTCCTGGACCCGGGGTTTCAGCGAGGGGATGTGACGACAGGATTTATCGAAGAATTCCTCTCCGGCGGATTCGGGAAGGATGGCGACTCCTGGCGGAGGATGGCTGGTGCGGCGGTATGCATTTCATTGGAGAATGACGCCGGGGCACGAACGGGATCCTCTCCGGAAAAAGGAATGGCAGGCGCAAGATCGGACTGGCGGTCGCGCCGTTCGGATGGGATGAGGCAGGCGTGAGGATGATCACCGTGGTGGTGGAAGGCGTACGGATCTCGGGGTTCGTCGCCGATGACGGTCGGATCCAAGGGGAGGGATGGGAACGCCCCGCGGTCGTCGAGAGGCACGGAGGGAACGAATTCTCCGTGACGGTGGGAGAGAGGCGCTGTAGAGTTGTGGCAATACGGGAAAGCGGGGAAATTCATTTCCTCGTTGACGGATGGTCCATGGTGGGGGTGATCGATCAGGGGGGGGGCGGACAGACGCCCGGCGCCGCCCGCTCCCCAGGAGAGCCGCATGGCCGGCAGGAAGTCCTTGCACCCATGCCTGCGCTCGTTGCAAGAATCGAAGTGAAACCCGGCGATGAGGTGGTTGCCGGTCAACCGTTGATAGTCCTCGAAGCGATGAAAATGGAGAATGACATCCGCGCTCGTCACGGCGGAATCGTGACGGCGGTGCATGTTGTTCCAGGGAAGGCAGTCGAGCGCGGCGAGTTGCTCGTGACGCTGACACAGACAAAATGAAAACGAGTGCAATGACATCGGGACAGAAGAGAAGAGGCGGGGCCGCGACTGGTGTGCTTCGCCTTGCATTCATCTTTGCGCTTGTTCTCGTGTTGACGACGGGGGGGCTCTTGGCCGGTGGGGTCGAGAATGTCGACCATTCAGCGCGAAGCATGGGGATGGGAGGATCGATGGTTGCTGCGGGCGACGACCCCACGGTGATCCATCTGAATCCGGCAGCCCTCGCTTTCCTCACGGGAACCAACTTCTCGTTGGGGTCCACCGTCATGCTTCCGGAGCTGAGCTTCACCGGGGCGGCGCCGGGGTCTCTGGAGACAAAGATGCAGCCCCAGGTCATCTTTCCCCCGGATCTTTATCTGAGCCACACTTTCGGAGAGTCGTGGGGAATGGGGATCGCCATCCACGAGCCGTACTCCACGAGAACAGAGTGGACTCCTGACTGGATCGGGAGCCGGCTTGTCACAAAGTCGGACATTCGGGTTCTCATGGTCACCCCGAGTCTTGGCATGCGGGTGAGGAAGAATCTGGCGGTCGGACTCGGGTTGAACATTGTTTTCCCAAAAGTTTTGTACGAAAAGAGGATTCCTCTTGCTCATGGGAATTTTGGGGCCCCGATCCCCGATGGGTATGCCACGTATGAAGAAAGTGGCGACGTCAACGTGGGTGTGCAGGCAGGTCTGGTCTGGAAACCATCCTCGTCTGTGACGCTCGGCGCCGCGTGCAGAAGCAGTATTGGGCTGGATATGGACAACGGCCAGGTGTCGTTCCGGAATATTCCAGACTCCCTTGCGTCGCAGTTTGTCCAGCAGCGTTACGTGAGTTCGTTTGTTCTTCCGACGCAGATCCAGGCTGGACTCTGCTGGCAGCCGCTCGACTGGATTGTTGTGTCGAGCGACATTGAGTACAGTTGGTGGTCTCAGATTAAGTCAATCGTTGTAACATATCCAAATTCAACATGGTTAGCCCAGACAATCCAAGCTGGTTGGAGGAACACTGTGAACTCCCGCTCCGGTCTGGAGTTGCTCTTCGGAGATGTTGCGCTTCGGGCGGGATACAGGATTGAGGACTCGCCCATCCCCGATCGCACATTCCTGCCCGGGATCCCTGATGCGGCAGGCACTGGATACACGCTGGGTTTCGGTTATAGAGTTGCCGAGGGGTTGGTGCTTGATTTCGCCTACATGTTTCTTCGTTATGGCGACAGGGACGTGACCAATTCCTTGTTCGCCTACGATGGCAACGGAGATCTGTTGAACGGCACGTATGTGTCAAAAACAACTGCAATTGCATTGAACGTACTGTATACCTGGAAATGACTATGCCCCGTCTCGCTGAAGGACAAAATGAACCCTTTGTCGACCTCGAACTGGCGAAGAAGCACGGTCTGACCGAAGCCGAATACGAGAGGATAAAGGAATATCTTGGAAGAATTCCGACGTACACGGAGCTCGGGATCTACAGCGTCATGTGGAGTGAGCATTGCAGCTACAAGAATTCGATTGCTTTGATCAAGACGCTCCCGCGAACGGGGGGACGCCTCCTGGTGGGGGCGGGAGAGGAGAACGCAGGGCTTGTGGATATCGGTGATGGGCTCGCCGTTGCGTTCAAAATCGAAAGTCATAACCATCCTTCTGCGGTGGAGCCGTATCAGGGAGCGGCCACAGGTGTGGGGGGAATCATGAGGGATATCTTCACGATGGGTGCGCGGCCGGTGGCTTCGCTGAATTCGCTCCGGTTCGGTGACCTGCAGGATGGGCATACGCGAGGGCTGTTCAAGGGGGTTGTGAAAGGAATTGGAGACTACGGGAACAGCTTTGGCGTTCCGACGGTTGCGGGGGAAGTCTATTTTGATCCCTGCTATCAGGATAATCCCTTGGTGAATGCGATGGCTGTGGGGGTCGTGAAGGTGGGGGAATGGGCAAGTGCCGTTGCGCGGGGCGCAGGAAATCCGGTGATGATTGTCGGTTCCTCGACAGGGAGGGATGGGATTCACGGGGCGACGTTTGCCTCAGAGGAGATCTCGGAGGCCTCGGAGGCAAAGCGGCCTTCAGTCCAGGTGGGAGATCCCTTCACCGAGAAGCTCCTGCTGGAGGCCTCGCTTGAAGCAATCAGATCGGGCTATGTGGTGGGCATCCAGGATATGGGAGCCGCGGGAATCACCTGCTCGACGTCGGAGATGAGCGCGAAGGGGAAAAGCGGCATGCGTGTTGACCTTGACAAGGTACCTGCGAGAGAGACGGGAATGACGGCGTATGAGCTGATGCTCTCCGAATCACAGGAACGGATGCTCGTGGTTGTGGAAGCGGGGCACGAGGAGGATGTCCGGAAGATATTCAGAAAGTGGGACCTGCACGCCGAGATTATGGGCGAAGTAACGGAAGCAGGGCGTCTCGAGATCTCGTACCGGGGAAAGGTGGTGGCGGACGTCCCGGCTGATTCTCTGGTTCTCGGGGGAGGTGCTCCGGTGTACAAGCGGGAATCCCGGATGCCGGCATACCTGGAAAAGACGAGGAGCTTTGATCCCGGGACGATCGAGGAGCCGGGGAATCTGGGGGATGTGTTGCTTCGCCTCCTCGAATCGCCGAACATCGCCAGCAAGTCGTGGGTGTACGAACAATACGACAGCATGGTGAGGACAAATAACGTCGTTCTTGCTCGAGGTGATGCGGCGGTAGTGCTTGTGAAAGAAACTGGTAAGGCGCTCTCCTTAAAGACAGATTGCAATGGCCGCTATGTCTATCTGAGCCCCAGGGTTGGAGGAATGATCGCCGTTGCTGAGTCGGCTCGCAACGTGGTTTGTACGGGTGCGCGCCCCCTTGCAATCACGAACTGCCTGAACTTTGGCAATCCGTACAAGCCGGAAGTCTATTGGCAGTTCGAGCAGGCAGTTGCGGGGATCGGGGAGGCGTGCAGACACTTCAATACACCTGTCACCGGTGGGAATGTAAGTTTCTATAATGAAAGCCCTTACACCTCTGTCTATCCCACGCCGGTTATTGGGATGCTCGGGCTCATTGATGATGTAGCGAAGGCCCTGACTCTTGGGTTCCAGAAAGACGGTGACGTCATTGTACTCTTGGGTATGACAAAAGGCCATGTGGGTGGGAGCGAATACCTTGCGTTAATCCACTCGAAGGTGCTCGGGGAGGCCCCGCCGATCGATTTGGCGTATGAAAGTCGGCTGCATGAGGTTGTTCTCGAGGGAGCGGCGGCAGGTCTGCTGGCCAGTGCGCACGACTGCGCCGAGGGCGGACTGGCAGTTACCCTTGCTGAGTGTTGTATCGGGGGGGAAATTGGTGCGGGAATTGACAGCGGTCTGGTTGGGATCAGGCCGGATTTTGCGCTCTTCGGGGAGGACCAATCCCGCATCATCGTTTCCGCCAGAGCGGAGAATGGGATTGCGATCCTGCGGATCGCCAAGAAACACGCCGTGGACGCTACGGTGATAGGCAGGGTTGGCGGCGATCAGCTCTTGATTGATGGGAGAATTGCGTTGAAGGTGGGGGAGCTCCAGCAGAAGTACAATTTGGCTATCGCAGAGCGAATGAAGGAATAGAAGCGATCTGACGTAGCTTTACATAATACTTATTATTTGGTTTTGTTCTCTCTGGGAAGAACCGCATTTTGATGGATTCTTCCGGCCGGACATCCCCGTTGGACTCTCGCGCCGCGCTCCCTTTTCCCCTCCAGTTCCCCCTGCGGCTGTGCCCGCGAAGGAGCAATCACCCTACCACGACGTCAAGACACGCCTTCATGATGCCGATATCGACCCGGTTCACATTGCGGCCCACGATCTCCCCGTCCGCGTGTACGTGGAACGGCTCCCGCGCTGACGCAACCAATCCTGTGTCCCTGAAGATCGTCACCCCCGGGATGTCTCCATGCTTGCCTTTCATGACCCGCGACATGAGCCGGAGGATCTGCGGCACGGACTTCTCTTCTATGACGCAGATGTCCAGCCACCCGTCGTCAATGACGGCATCCGGTGTCAGATAAAAGCCCCCGCCGGCGCACCGACCGTTGCCGACCGCGATCAGCAGGTTCTTTGACTCCCGGATCGTATGGTCAACCTTGTACGTGAACGTCGGGAATGAATATCGTCCCAGCGTCTGAAATACCGCCAGCAGGTACAATGCCGTACCGCTCACATGACGGATCTCCTGGGTTCTTGCCGCCACGGCAGCGTCAAACCCGATGCCGACGCCATTCACAAAACACCGGACCTCCGGTTGTTCGGATCCGTTTGCCCCATCTTTCGTGCACTGTACCGTCCCGAGGTCGATGCGCCGCCGCTTGCCGGCGCACAGTATCGCCAGCGCCTGCTCAAAGTCCTCCGGGATGCCGCATGACTTGATAAAGTCGTTGCCCGAACCGGCGGGGATGATACCCAGTGCCTTCGACGAGCCGACGAGACCATTCGCGACCTCGTTGATCGTCCCGTCGCCGCCGACCGCAACAACCACGTCGGAAGCGCTCTCCCTGGCTTTCGTTGTGGCATCCCCCGGAGCTGCCGTGAGCACAATCGTGTGATCAATTCCGCGTTCACGGAGAGCACCACGCAAGCGACGGACGAGCTTCGTCGCGTCTCCGCGCCCTGCGGCAGGATTCACAATGAATGTGTAGTGACTCACAGCGCAGCTTCCAGTGTTGGTGGATCCGTGTTGTAGAGCACGCGACCCGAGAACACAAGCCGTGCACTTCCTTCGAGGATCACGTTGGACCAGGCTCCGTTCTTCCCTGCGAAGTGCACGCGGAGCGTTTCACCGCTTCTGACATGCACGCTCACCGGCGACGGCAATCCAAACGCTTCCGATGCGACGATGGCCGTTGCGATCGAGCCCGTACCGCACGCAAGCGTTTCTGCTTCGACGCCGCGCTCGTAGGTCCTCAACAGCACGTTGCCTGCAGAGTCGCGCCACACGAAGTTCACGTTCGTTCCCCCGGGCGCGAAGCCCGGACTCCAACGAATTGCACCGCCGTCACGCGCCACATCCACCATTGCAGGGTCGTCGACGAGGATCACCGCGTGCGGTGCGCCGGTGTTCACGAAAAACGTCCGCGCTCCGCCGATCCGCACGGCGATTCCGATGTCGGCGCGGTACTCCACGGGATCCTTCATGTGGAGCCGGACAGCGCCAGTGTCTACTTCCGCCTCATACACATGGCCCAGCGCCTCAAAGTGCTGCCGGCGTCCGGCGATATTGTGCGCGAAAGCGAATCGCGCGATGCATCTCCCGCCGTTGCCGCACATCCCTCCCCAGCTTCCATCGGCATTGTAGTACCGCATCGCAAATTCGGCAACCTCGCTTTTTTCCAGAACAAGCAACCCATCACCGCCGATCCCGAAATGCCTGTCGCACACGGCACGCGCAAGAGCAGGAAGATCGACGCGGAGATCCCCGCGCATGTCGTCCACGATGACGAAGTCATTCCCTGCGCCCGTCGCTTTCGTAAAATCAATCGGGAGAGTCATTGTTTCGTCCTGAAGCAGTGCCGCAAACAGAGAACGCTCTCCCGATGGCCGGAAGAGCGTCCCGTAAGGTACAATTACGGTACAGTCAAAAATCGCTCTTGAGGATCAACAGCACTTCCCCACCCAACCCGAACGTGCATCATGGTACAAAGATTAATGTAGCCACGCAACTCGTGCGAAAGCATTTTCTCACGCCCCGCGATTGCGAAGCGCGTCCCGGATCATGCGTGCGTGAATATACTTGCCCTGCTCAGTGCGGCAATCCCCCCAGCGTCCAGTCAGATCTCTATTCCGTCGTTTTACCATCGAAGTGCTCGTTGTCGGCCTCTGCTTCGGCGCGGGTATGGTGAACAACGCCGTCCCGATGATTCGGGGGCGAATAAATTGTATAAAGCTTCATTGGAACAGTGCCGGTATTTATGATGTTGTGTTTCGCCCCGCCCGGAACCACAACTCCAAAACCGGCATGGACCTCCGTTGTAACACCATCGAGAACCGCTTTACCGGAACCTTCTTCAACACGAAAGAACTGGTCGGACTTGTGAACCTCCGCTCCGATCTCTTCCCCTGGCTTTAACGCCATGAGTACGAGCTGACTTTGTTTTGTTGTGTAAAGAACCCGGCGAAAATCGGTGTTCTTGGTTGCGATGCTTTCGATATCTTGCAAATATCCTTTCATAACAGCTCCTGTTTTGTTCTTGTATGGTGATTTTCCTGATTCGTATTCGTTCCCCCCGAAACTCTGGGCTAATAAAAGGACTATTCCCAGTAACAGTACAACCATGACACATCCACAAATTCTCTTCATAAGATATTCCTCCGTCGAAAAAATATATTTATACGATTAACCTCAACCTCCAAGGGTGACATCCTGATCATTGTACCAATTCAGCGCTTTATAAAAATGCTCGGGGTTAAAATCCGGCCAATAGTCATCCAACACATAGA
>Ga0182021_10000148_pt1 | contig 65733 bp, 72 predicted proteins | sample 612E3MmetaG_FD_120493 | JGI IMG/M metagenome (GOLD analysis project Ga0182021, IMG submission 120493) | Permafrost microbial communities from Stordalen Mire, Sweden - 612E3M metaG (Illumina Assembly) | ecosystem: Environmental > Terrestrial > Soil > Wetlands > Permafrost | place: Sweden...
CGTCTGCTTCGGCATATTTCTTGCCTTTGCGAGAATTCTGTATGGCGCCCTGTGGGCTGCCGAGGGTGTGTTCACATTATTTGCCATTCTGTTTGTTTTTGTGGGCCTGCAGTTTTTTGCCTTCGGCATCGTAGGGGAATACATTGGACGGATCTATAGGGAAGTGAGAAAAAGGCCGGAGTATGTTATTGAAAAGGTCCACTCGTCGGAGAGCGCAAGGCAGGCGCAATGAGGGCCGTTGTATTTGCATACCACAACATGGGTATTTGCGGGCTTGAAGCCCTGAAGAAGGCAGGCTTTGATATCGCGGCGATTTTTTCTCATGAAGACGACCCTGGGGAAAATTGCTGGTTCGATTCCGTTGTTGAATGGGCAGGCAAGAATAATATTGAGGTGTTCTGTCCCCCGGATGTGAATACGTCTGTGTGGATAGAGAAAGTTTCACGCCTTACTCCCGATGTGCTCTTCTCCTTCTACTTTCGCCATATGCTGAGTCAGGACATCCTGAACATACCGGCTTCCGGCGCGTACAATCTCCACGGCTCGCTTTTGCCCGCCTACCGGGGGAGGGCCCCCGTAAACTGGGCCATCGCAAACGGAGAGAAAGAGACCGGGGTCACGCTCCATCATATGATCGGAAAACCGGACGCAGGCGACATCGTCGGGCAGAAGGCGGTTGAAATAGAATTTGAAGATACAGCCAGGACCTTGTATGACAAGCTCTGCGTGGCAGCGGGAGAAATGCTTGCGGAAGTCCTGCCTCTCATCCGGGAAGGCAGTGCCCCGAGAATTCCACAGGATGTGACGAATGGTAGCTATCACGGCGGGCGGAGGCCGGAAGATGGGCGCATTGACTGGACTTGGCCGGCAGTCCGGATCTATAATCTAATCCGGGCCGTGGCTGACCCGTATCCGGGAGCCTTTGGTTTTTTACCCGGAGTCGGGAAGATATTGATCTGGTGGGCCATTCCCGAAGGGGTGAGAAGGGATGACCATACTGCCGGACGAATAGAGGTTGAAAATGAGAATATCTTTGTCATAACGGGAGACGGCAGGCTGAAGCTATTAGATATTGAGGTCGCGGGGTCGAGAATAAAACGCGGCCAAATTTTTAACTATTTTAAGAACAAGGAAGGGTTAGTCTTAACATGAAGATCTTAATTCTCGGGGTAAATGGATTTATCGGCCATCATCTTACCAATCGGATACTCGCTCAAACAGACTGGATCGTCTACGGCATGGACCTTGCCGATGACCGTCTCGGTGAAGCCGTGAACAATCCCCGTTTCCATTTTCTTGAGGGTGATATGGCGATCAACAAGGAATGGATTGAGTATCACATAAAGAAATGTGACGTCGTATTGCCGCTTGTGGCCATTGCGACCCCCAAACTCTATGTCGAAGACCCCATCGGCGTATACAACCTGGACTTTGAGATGAATCTCGCCGTTGTCAAACAATGTGTTAAGTATCATAAGCGTGTTGTATTCCCCTCTACATCCGAGGTTTATGGTGCCTGCACCGACCCCGAATTCAAGGAGGATGAAAGTTTCCTCGTCGTCGGGCCGATTCAAAAAGAGCGCTGGATTTACTCCTGCTGCAAGCAGCTCCTGGATCGCGTGATCTACGCCTATGGCACCCGCGGTCATCTTGAATTCACCCTGTTTCGACCCTTCAACTGGATCGGACCGCGGCTGGATTCCCTGGATGTGGCCAAAGAGGGGAGCTCCAGAGTCGTCACACAATTCATCGCCGAACTGCTTATGAAACGCCCGATTTCGCTCGTTGACGGCGGCCATCAGAAGCGATGTTTTACGTATGTGGATGACGGCATCTCCGCATTGATGAAAATCCTGGAAAACAAAAATGATATATGCAAAAGCGAGATCATCAACATTGGAAATCCGGACAATGAATGCTCCGTGAAGGAATTGGCCGATATTCTGAAGAATCTCTTTATGGCGCATCCGGCCCACAGAAATGACAAGGCATACTCGGAAATCATCGAAGCATCCGCCATGTCTTACTATGGCAAAGGCTACCAGGATATCTATTCCAGGAAACCGAGTATTGAGAAGGCAAGAAAGCTCCTGGATTGGAAACCGGAGATAGGCCTGAAGGACGCACTGAGGATGACACTCGATTCTTTCCTGGAGGAGAACAAGGGTGCCGTCTGATGACAGAAGCAAAAAAGTACTGGGCATAAAGGTCGACGTTGATACCTATCATGGTATGAAAAATGGTGTGCCCCGTCTTCTCAATATCTTGGGTAAACATGATATCAAGGCCACCTTCTTCTTGAGCATAGGTCCCGACGCCTCCGGCAGGGCCATCCTTCAGCTCATAAAGAATCCACGCTTCCTGAAGAAGATGGTCAGGACCAATGCCGTCGGTCTCTATGGCTTGCGGACGGCCCTTTATGGTACCGTGCTTCCTTCGCCGATGATCGCCCTTTCGTTTCCGGAAATCGTCCAAGAGATTTTGTCTCAAGGTCATGAGATACAATTTCATGCCTGGGATCACAGACGCTGGCAGGACGAACTGCACACAAGATCGAGGGACTGGATACGGGATTGGCTCGAAAAAGGCATCCGCGGTTTTGCGGAGCTGACCGGGCAAAAGCCCTCTGCATTCGGTGCGCCTGCGTGGGTCATCGACGACAGGGTGATGGAGATACTCGTGGACTACCGGTTTGATTATCTGAGCTGTACCCGGGCTAAAAAGCCGTTCATCCACGAGAAGACAGGCGTTGTGGAAATTCCGTCCGATCTCCCTTGCTTTGAGGAGGTTGGCGTTTCTGAAGGCATTTCAATCATCACCTCTATCCTCAAAGACGGAGGGCTCCATGTGCTGCCGGTGCATGCCGAAGTGGAAGGAGGCATCTGGGGCGGCCCATTCATTGAGCTGATCGAGCAGATCAAGAAGGCCGATTACCGATTTGCGACCCTCTCCGAGATACGCAAGCTGTTGCCGGCAAATGAACTGACGGTGCGAAAATACAGGATGGAGTTATTGCCCGGCCGTTCTGTTCCGTGCGCGGTATGATCGATGAATCCAATAATTAGAGAAAATGCTCGATCCTATTTGCCGTAATTGGGAACCGGTTCATTGACTGCGGGACGGTTTCCTTGCACCTTTAACCCGTGCTTCACAGCCGGCGCCGCTTCGAGCGCTCTGGCTGCCGGGTTTTTTTCATAGAAGCATGACGGTTCGTATGTCCACCCATGAGCCAGCCGCTCTTCCTCCTTCTTCAAGTAACGAAGGATAAACTTGCCGATAAGCGGCGTAATGAGCTTCGTTTTCCATCCAAATGCGGCATAGATATCTTTCAGAAGCTTATCCGCCTTTTCGGCGAGGCGCGCATCGTTGCGATACCACTTTCTCATGGCCCATACGGCGCCGGCATATGTCGAGCGTAAAGGAAATACCTCCCGTGCAAAACGCTCCCTCACGCGCCGGGGATGATCCTTATGCATCTGCCATCCGTTCAGCAACACTTGTATCAGGCGAAGCAGACTCGGGCCGTTAGACTTAAAGTCACGCCAAAATGCCTCCAGAATATATTTCTCTTCCTGTCCGTCTTTGATATACGGATGGCGGTAATTGAAGCGATATTGTCCATGGGAATCGGCATCGGGTAAATACGATTCTGGCAAGAGAGTTCCTTCCTGTTTATGCTTCTCATACAGGGGAGTCCCCGAAATGGGGGTATAAAGCATGAACTGGTGAAAAACTGTTTCGTGGCCTATGGCATAGTCGATGATTGCATCCATATTTTCCGGTTTATGGTTTTCCAGGCCGATGATCGATGATCCCAGCACACGGATGCCGTGAGATTGCAAGAGCTGCACGAGGGCCCGAGTATCTACTCCATGGAGCTTATTGTAGTCGCTGCTTTCACCCTCCAGACCCATCCAGACCCAGCCGATGCCGAGCCTCACCAGTTGATCAATCGTATAGGATTGCAGGACCCGTGCGGAGCTGAATACGTATATTGCCCAGCTTTTATTGTTGGCTTCCATCAGTTCGAGGAGCCGCAAAGCCCGCTTCTTGTGGAGGAGAAAGTTTTCATCGAGGGTGAAAAAGGATCGAGTCTTGAGCTTCTTTTCAATTTCGCACATGACATGAAAAAGTTCATCCCCCGTTTCATAGAAATTAACGAAATGCCCTTTGCCGCCGAATAGCGCCGATGTTGAACAGAAGTTGCAGCCAACGGGGCAGCCCACGGAAGGGATCAGGATTGCCGCGGTGCGGTGAGGTCTGCTGCCCAGACCGATACCCATAACCCTTGTTCCAAACCCCGATATGGTCATCGGGTGCTTGATGGGTGCCTTGTCATCCTGTCCGAGATATCTCTGAAACCACCGGACGCCCTCGCCGCGGACGATCATGTCCGCATCAATTATCTTATCAATTCCCTCTTTGTTGGTTATATGTCCGCCGACGATAATCGTGGCTCTCTGTTGATGCTGCCGGATCAGTTCGCACATCTTCTTCACCTTGCCGATGTTCGGAATGATGGCGCTGATGCCGATGATATCATACTGGCAATCGCGAATTTCTTCGACGAAACGATCGAGGTCGGGAAAATCCAGTATCGTGCAGGGGGCTTCGATATTGGCATGGATCATCATCAGACCGAAGGTGCGATGAAACATGCGCAGAGAAAACCCTCCCTGGACACGGGTCACTTGATTCTGATATCGCTCCATAGGATTGATCTTGCGGCTGCCATATTCATCGACCTGAGCATATGGCCCGAAAACGCTGGTGAGCAGGACGCGGGCACGGGTTCCGAGCGGGTGAAGAGGGTGGGCTTGGTGAGAACGATTGTGCATGTTCTTCCTCCATGAGGGTATAAATATTTTAGTGCGGAGGCAGCATAGGAAATTTATTTACAGAAAGGAAGTTATAAGTTAGCGTTTTACAATACTTTTACAATGCAGGATAAGTTGGAAGAGCGAAGGAAAATTGACGGGAATAAACGTATCGTATAGATTATAAAGAATTATGAAACAGGCGAAATGGTTTTTCCATCCTATCTTTGTTTTTGTTCTGTCGACGGTCGCCCTCGTTTGTTCCCTCTCCCTGTATATCTACTGGTATGTCGGGATAAGCGCGGGAGTCAAATCACTCGCCTATCGTTACCAGCTTGATCCGGGCCAGTTCATCGAGGCCAGCCCCTGGGTAGTCATCCTTGTCCTGTCGCTCCTGGTCGGCGTCATCCTGGCGGGGATTCTCATCATCTTCATCTATCACCTGAAAACCCTCCAGCTCTACCGCTTGCAGCAAACCTTCATCAGCAACTTCACCCATGAGCTCAAGACCCCGGTTACCTCTCTGAAGCTATATCTCGAGACCTTTACAAAGCATGAAATCCCCCGCGATGAGCAACTCAAATATATCAGCTTCATGCTCCAGGACGCGGAACGCCTTTCCAACAACATCAACAGTATCCTGAATCTTGCCCGGATTGAGAGCAAGGTCTACGAAGGGATATTTACAAACGTCGACCTTGTGGAGCTCGTGCGAGGATTTCTTGCGAGCAACCGCCACATCTTCCGGGAATGTGACATCCATGTTGAAAACCCCCAAGAGAAGGGATTCTATCAGCCTGTCGTTGCATCGCTTATTGAGATGCTTCTGATGAACATCCTCACCAATGCCAAGAAGTACAACAATTCAGGCAGACCCAGCGTCCGCATCACCTTCGAGGAGGCTGAGAATACCCAACTGATCCGTTTCCGGGATAACGGGATCGGTATCGAAAAGGGAGAGAGGAAGAAAATCTTCAAGAAATTCTATCAGAGTCGAAACCGCGGCGAACATGCCGTGGTAGGGGGCAGCGGCATCGGACTCTACCTTGCTCAACAGATCGCAAAACTCCATGACGGAAGGATCACCGCGGATAGTGAGGGAGCCGGAAAGGGATCCGTTTTCACGGTGGCATTGCCCTTAAAACCGAAAAGGGAAAAACCATGAAAGATCTTCCACAAAAGCGCATTCTCATCATTGAGGATGACGAGCATATAGCCGAGGGGCTGAAATTGAATCTCTCCCTTCAGGGCTATGAGGTATCAATCGCCGGCGAGGGAACATCGGGGCTCCGCTTGTGGAAAGAGTGGAATCCTCACCTCATCGTCCTTGATATCATGCTGCCCGGTTTGGACGGCCTGTCAGTGCTGCGCCATATTCGCATGGAGGACGAAAAGCTCCCCGTACTTATCCTCTCGGCTAAAGGCGGCCACGATGACAAGGTCAAGGGATTCTCTTACGGCGTTGATGACTACCTCGCCAAACCTTTTAACCTCGAGGAGTTTCTGATGCGTATCGAGCGCCTCATGAAAAGGTCATCCTGGAGCCGCGGCGGCACTATAAATGAGGGACTGGAAGCACAAGAATTAAAAGATACATATGTATTCGGGAAGAACACGATTGACTTCGCAACTATGACCGCCGAGGGCGTTCACGGGCTGATTCGCCTGACAGACCAGGAGGTGAGGCTGCTCAAGATATTAATTGCCAACCGGGGGAAACCCTTATCACGCAAGGTCCTGCTGGAAGTGGGCTGGGGGTACTCCGGCGAGACGACGACACGCACGGTTGACAACTTCATCGTGCGCCTGAGGAAGTACTTTGAAAGCGACCCGGAAAATCCCATCTACTTCAAGAGTATCCGCTCCATCGGGTATATCTTCGACCACCCGTAACCGAGCCTACTGCCACCTGAGAATTCAGCGGCGCATTAATAGCCGTCAGATTTTTCCAGTTTGAACTCCATTATCATGGCGCCTATGCTTGCGAAGAGACCGAACACGAACAGCCTCCATAAGCACGCCATGCCGAGCCGGAAAATATTTGCGTAATTATGGAAACCGATAGAGGTTGCGATAATCATATAGATAAGGCTCGCAAAGATGCCGAAGACCGCCGCTATTGCAATCCGCTTCATCATCGGAGCGCCCCCGCATCCTTTGCTCACCATAACGCCTCCGATTAACGGGAGAGCGGCCATTAGCCACCAAATGTGTCTCAGATCCGGAATTGCCCCGGTATACTTAAGATAGATCATATCGGCTCCAAGCAAGATTCCGGCAGCGCCAATCGCCAGGGCTGCCGCGTGCCAGTAGCGCGGTCTCATCAATGATCTTCTGTATGCCCGCAAATCCATGTGCCTGCGGATGGTCAACGGCCAGTTGTAAAACAGACAGAAGACGCCGTGTTCAAGAAGAGCGCCGCTCTCTCCAAACACCGGTACGACATGCACGGATTCCGTGGCCCAATGTCCCGCCATAAACCGCGCCAGCGTGGGGTACCGATAGGTCATCTGTATAGGGAAGGCCAGATACCCGACATATTTGAAGAACGCTAAGAACAAGGCGATGCTGTAGTCCTTAAAATTTCTCTCTTTTATAACCAGGAAGAGCACATACAGCCCCCGCGCCAGCGATCCTGGTGATATCGGTATGAGCTGGAAAAAGGCGATTATCCCGAATCCTATTGCCCAGGCCTGTGCGCGCGGCATTTCCGGATGCGTCCATATAAAGTAGATCGCAAGCGCTGTCGCAACGACATGAGTTGTCGGCATCAAACAGATATGAACAGCGAGACTCTTTAGGTACTTCTGAATAAAAGGCTCTTTGATGGTCTTGATTATTTCTTCGGCATCGCTCGTGCTTATGATGCGCTTTTTCTTTCCATGTTCCACCATGTCGGAGAGCCATTCCTCCCGCAGCTCGGCGTTAAAATAGAGGCGGACTGGCCGCAAGAATATGAAAGCCAATTTCTCCTTTGCATATTCCCAGCTTGTTAAGAACTTATATAGTCCGACCGGAAGAATCGACAGAGGGAGATGAAGGAGGAAGAGCCCGAGGGAATGGGCAAGCGCCGGCGCGTTCTGTTCGGTTATCCTGCCGCTGCGACACCATGACATCACACGCTCCAGCCTTTTGCCGCGAAGCGTTTTAAGAAGGTATTCCATACTGCTCAAGCATTTTTTATAATGCGCCCGCCATTCGGCGTGCCCCCAGGCTTTTCGCAGTACGCTGCCCAGGAACGGTATCAGGCCGAGAAGGGAGAAGGGGAGGGCAGAGATTTTGTGTTTCCGGAATCGTTCCTGCGTCTGCGCGTCGATTATATTTTTGATTCTCCAGCCGGTAATCGCGCTGGAAGAAATGGTGGACCAGAGTTTTCCGCTGTAAAGCAGCTTGAGATGATTGTGAGTAACATCGGGAACCGAATTGCGATAGATTTCTTCCGCGGCTTTCAGCTCCCCAAGCATGCCCAGCATGTCTGCAAATCGATTTTTGTGAGCGAGCACAAATGCTTCAAGTTTTTTGAGGTCGCCCCTGTCGAACTGCACGAGAGACCCTCTGCGAATACCTTTCCATATCAGAGAAAAATCGCCGGGGCTCATCGGGCCGAAGGGGAGGAGCGTGAGACCCGCGCGGAAATCCATAGCTACAAGACCGGTATAAGGGTCGTCGTCGGTTGAATCCAACTTAAAGCAGTTCGGTTGACTCTTGCATGTAGACCATTCATACTGGCGGGCAAATTCATAAGCGCCCATATCGTGGAGCAGTATGACAAGATCCGCCATGAATTGTTTCTTCGTTCTGTATTCCGGAGAGCCGAGGCACTCGGGAGGAATTTGTTCTCCTTTTTTCCATCTGCTCAAAAGCTCCATGCGGTCGTCAACCTCAAGCTGCCAGGTACGGCCTTCGATCCAGGACGTCATCTCACCGCAACTTCCCAACCGGGTATCGACAAAGATGGCGTACATATCTTTAACGCACGCTTCATTGCCGAACCTGATCTTGGCGCCGCGGCGGATGAATTTCTGCCATAAAGCGCCGGCTCTTGCCGCGGCCGGATTTGACTGCAATTGAAAAGGCCCCTGAAAGCCGATCCAGTAGAGCAGGTTTCTGAAAAAGCGCGCTCCTCCTGATGGCGGAATCAGGATTTTCAAGGCATAAGAATTGGCAACCTGCAATCCCGGCAGCGTATCCGGTTCGATGCTGAGAACTTTCACTTTGTAAACCTGTCCCGCAAATCCGCCGCCGACAAACGCCTCTATCTGTACTCGAACGCGGGATGTTTTGTCGGAAGCATCAGGCGCAACCGCGCTCGCGTCATATTCAACGATATCTCCGACGTCGTAGCGTTTTACGGCTAACGGCCGCTGCAAACCAAGGCCGTTGTATTCATTTTCGAGAATCTTACACATCTCTATCGAATAATCTTTTTTCATGATGACCGCTGCAAATATCTATTTAACAATGCCATGTGGGATACCACAAAGATCTGGAAATATTCAATTTGTGATTCCTGCGAAAGCAGGAATCTATAATTAGGACTGGATTCCGTGTCAAGCACGGAATGACATTTAAAAGTCTTCTTCGTACCGATGAATGCTCGTTTTCAGAGCAGCATGCGAGATAACTTTTTCTCATAATCGCTTCTTCAGGTCAAGCTTCCATCTTTTCTTCCCGCGATTCCTCATTACGATCTGGGATATGGGTCACCAAGTCATGTATGCCGGGTTATTCTCGCCCGCCCCAATATTCAGCAAATGAATCTACTCAAATATTGGTGCATCACATTCATCAATTTTATCAGTCTGGGTTTTCGGACGGGAAATTAATTTGACGAAATGGGCGGTGGGTACATGCCTCGAGTAATTCTTTTTTCTGGAATTTCTTTGAGAAGAAAATTTTCGGGACACATCATTTTGATCGAAAAGATTCAATGCGGCCGGAGAGCCAGTCGAACCAGTCTTTAAGACCTGCCGACGTCTTGCAGGATACCTCGAATATTTTAAGATTACGGTTGAGGGTGAGGGCGTCTTTCTTTGCCTTGGCCATATCGAAGTCTACGTAGGGGAGAAGATCTATTTTGTTTATAATCATAGCCTCCGACTGCTGGAACATCAGGGGATACTTCGCCGGCTTGTCGGAGCCTTCCGGGGTGCTCAGGACCATCACCTTCACATTCTCCCCGATCTTGAACTCAGCGGGGCATACGAGATTACCCACATTCTCGGCAATGAGAAGATCGGTCTGTGTGAGATCAAGGCCCGGCAGGGCTTCGCGGATCATATTTCCGTCTATGTGACATGCCCCTCCCGTATTAATCTGAACCACCGGGACTCCCAGTTTGGCGATCCTCTCCGCATCAGCGGAACCCTGGATATCCCCTTCTATGACGCCTATTTTATATTTGCCCTGAAGGGCGGTGATCGTCCGCTCGACAATGGATGTCTTCCCCGCGCCGGGGGAGCTCATCAGATTAAGGACGTATATTTTTTCTTTATCGAATATCTTTCTGTTCTCTTCCGCAATCCTGTCATTGGCATCGAGGATATTTTTTACGACTGTTATTTTGGACAAGGTGACTTCTCCTCACTATTCTTAATAAATCTCTTTTTCTATGATCTCTTTTAAGAGATCGAGTTTCTCCACGGCGAGCGCTTCGTCGATCTTATGTATTGCGTAGCCAGCATGGGATATAACGTAGTCTCCGATGGCAACATCCTCGTCGACTATATCAAGACAGACTTCCCGCCTGGTGCCGCTGATATCTATAACCGCGATATTGTCTTCATCAATGGATATGATTCTTCCCGGAAATCCAAGGCACATATTACCAGTTCCTAATCTACGTCTATCTCGAGAAGTTGGATCTCTTCCGTTCCGCCTGCAAGAAGCACTTCCGAGCCTTTGCATTGCGGGCACTCCGCAGCATATTGTTCGAGCTCAACGTCTTTTTCGCAGGAAAAGCAGTGAATGATGATTGGTTTGATATCAAATTCGAGCGCTGCCCCTTCCGCCTTTGTGCCAGTCGACTGGATGTCGAAGGTGAATTCGAGGACCTGCGGATCAATGCAGGACAGCCGTCCAAACGAAATCTTCATGGACTTAACTTTGCTGAAGCGATATTCCTCTGCGTATTCTTCGATTATATCCAGAATTGACCGGATAATGGAGAGCTCATGCATGATTCAACTTCGACGGTGTCACGCCGCATAAAAAAAGTTCTTTTAAGAGAAGCCTTTCGACGTCAGAAAATCTGTTTCTTATGGAGGGGGTCAGTTCAAGACCCATATCTTTGTATTCGTAGGGAACGATGCAGAGGAAGATGCATTCCGGCAATTCATCGATAAGTTCCGCCTTGCAGAGCACGTCATGAAACGATACTTCATGGGCCGAAGTCGGTTCAAGCATTTGCGCATCAACTTCTTCTTTTGTGAAGCGGTAGATGGAGCCGGGCTCTGTGGCTGCTTTTATCACGTCGATGACGAGAAGTCTATCGCAACTGCATACCGTATCGAGCAGTCCATAGCCGAGGGTGCCACCCTCCACAATCTTGACGTTTTCCGGAACTCGATAATTATTCTCGAACCACCGCACGAAATGGACGCCAAATCCTTCATCCTGAAGAAGGACGTTGCCCAATCCGAGAATAGTGATGCGATCGTTATCTGCCATATGAACCGTAGAAATAACAATGGGGGAGATGATACCCAGTTCTCCCCCATGAATCATTCTCCTTCGAGCAAAAGAGAATATCTTATTTCCCTTCTTTTTCGAAAAGCACCCCGCTGATCATGGAAGAGACGGTCCCTTCCTTCAATATGGCGTCATACCAGAATGCCATGTACACGTGCACGATGATAAAGAGAATGAAAAGCCACGTGAAGATATGGTGAACATAGCGGACGATCGCCAGGCCTCCCAGCATATTCTCCACCGGTTTGAAGATCTTGTACAGGAAGGCGGTCATCCCGGCATGGTAACCCGCCCCCATGAGGATCAGACCGGTTACGAGGATGACGAAGATCATGAAAAAAAGACCGCTGTAGGCAAGGGATTGCATGGGTCCATAAAGAGCACAGTGTTCGGGCGGGTCCTTCTTTATGAGAAGATAGAATTTGATCTGGTCCCAGGTGCATTCGAAATCGAGCCATGCGAAGAAGTCCTTCCAGTCCGCGTGGAACTTAGAGAAGAAGGCGAGATACAGCCTCCATATGAAAATGAACAGGAGAAATATCCCGAAGAGGATATGCACATATCTCATATTCCCCACGAAGAACTTATCCACTGTCTCTCCCTGGTAAATTGTATAGGGATCGGCAATATAAAATCCTGTGACAATCAAGACAAATATGGATAACGCCATGGCCCAATGGTTGATCATGATTGCCGCAGACCATTCTTTTACAGGTCTTATTTCCATGGTTGTCCTCCCTTTCCTTTAGGCGACCCTGAATTTCCTGATTTCATTGGTCTTGGGATCGACAATGTGAACCGCGCAGGCCATACAGGGATCAAACGAATGAATCGTTCGCAGGATCTCGAGAGGCTGGTCCACTTTGGCGAGTTTCGTCCCGACGAGGGATTCCTCATACGGGCCTCGTTTCCCCGCCTTGTCCCTCGGGGAACAATTCCATGTGGAAGGAACTACGGCCTGATAATTTGCAATTACCTTGTTCTCAATCCTTATCCAGTGGCCTAACGCTCCTCTCGGCGGTTCCGTCATGCCGCGACCCTGAGCAGGTTTGCTCGGGACATCGCAGCGCGTCCAGGTGCGTGTATCCCCCTTCTTGACATTGGCGATGAGTTCACCGACCCACCCCTCGATGTGGTCGGCTACATATTTGGTTTCTATGCAGCGTGCCGCCGTCCTTCCGAGGGTGGAGAAGAGGGCCGACACGGGAATTCCTGTTGCCTTGAGCGTTCCATCAACGAGGGCCTTGATCTTTTCGTTCCCCACGGCATAACCGACAAGCATGCGCGCCAGTGGACCCACTTCATGGGGCTGCCCGTCATATCTGGGCGCCTTGCACCAGGAATATTTTTCGCCTCCCTTAACATTGCCGTTGGCGTCGTAGCCCGTATATTCCGGGTCTGTCGTCCCCTTAAAGGGATGTTGGGGCTCCGTGCCCTTATACCAGGCATGGGTTACTTCTTCCGTTATCTTTTCCTCGTCGAGCTTCAGGGGCTTTGCGATGTCTCTGTTCTTTACGACTCCCCGGGGGAAGAGGAAGGTATTCATGTCGTCATCAAGCGGGAAACCGCCGTAACTCAGGTAATTCTTCACGCCTCCTCCGATGCCGGCTGCGCCTTCGCCTTTGTAATATGCCGCTGCGAGGAGCACATCGGGGAGGTAGGCGGTCTCGATGAAGTTCTGCAATTCCTTCAGGCGGAATAGATACTGGCCGAGACGGTCTGCATCCAGGGCATCCATGACACAGGTCACGCCGCCAACCACCAGGGATTGGGGATGGGGGTTCTTTCCGCCGAAGATGGCCTGCATCTGTGCCGCCACTTTGGATACCTGAAGTGCATCCAGATAGTGGGAGACAATTATCAGGTTAGCCTCCGGCGGAAGCTTGTAGGAAGGATTTCCCCAGTAGGCATTCGAGAAAGGTCCGAGGCGGCCAGATTTCACAAACTTTGTGAGTCTCTGCTGAACGGCCTTGTAATGCGTCTCCGAGCAGTTGTAGGGATCAGCGCTGTAGCTCTTCGCGAGCTCCACCGCTTTTTTCGGGTCTGCCGAAAGGGCGCTCACAATGTCTACCCAGTCGAGTCCATGCAGATGATAGAAGTGCATGATATGGTCGCCGAGATACCAACTGCCCTGAATCAGATTTCTGATAATCCTGGCATTGGGAGGCGGCTTGATGCCGAATGCATCTTCGCAGGCCATGATGCTTGCTTCGTAATGCACATAGGTGCAGACTCCACAGAATCTCTGAACAATAAGTCCCGCATCCCGGGGGTCGCGTCCTTTAAGTATTGTCTCGATGCCGCGCCACAAGGTAATGGTGCTCCAGGCGTCCCTGATTACGTTACCGTCATCGACTTCACACTCTATTCTCAAATGTCCTTCAATCCTGGTGATGGGGTCTACAATGATTCTCTTAGTCATGTTTCTCCTCCTCATCTTTTCCCTTATGACGGATTGCACTGGCAACCGCATGTGCTGCGACACCCGCCGCGGTCAAACCGGTTAACACCAGACCGATATTGTCGACGGTACGTTCCCCGCCTCCGATTGAAGCTTCATGGATCGGCTTTTCGAGCGGAGCCATGGTATCCCAGAATCCGGGTTCCGTACAGCCTATACAGCCATGACCGGACATGACAGGCCAGGACACGCTATCGTTGAAACGCACTTTGCCGCAATTTGCAAAAGTGTAAGGGCCTTTGCAGCCTACGTTGTACAGGCACCAGCCTTTCTTCGCTCCATCATCACCCCACTCTTCCACGAACTCCCCGGCGTCATAGTGAGATCTGCGTTCGCAGACATCATGGATCCTCTGTCCGTAAGCCCAGATCGGTCTTCCTATGGAATCGAGGGGAGGCATGCCGCCAAACATGAGATAGTGGAGGAGTGTCCCGACAAAATTAACGGCATTCGGCGGGCAGCCGGCGATATTAACCGTGGAGATGCCAAGGACTTTGCTGATGCCCGCGGCATCCGTGGGATTGGGCTTTGCAGCCTGAATATTTCCATAGCAGGCACAGGCGCCGATACAAACGGTTGCTGCTGCGCTGCGGGTTACTTCTTTTGCCATTTGGATAGCAGTCTTGCCTTTCGGGCCAAGTCGCAGATATTGTCCATTCAGCCCTCTTGGCAGCGCGCCTTCGATGACGCAGACAAACTTCTTTTTAAAATCAGCCATGCACTTTTCCAGGTTCTGTTCGGCCTGGTGGCCGGCCGCCGCCATCACCGTCTCATGGTATTCGAGAGATATGGTTTCCAGCACTATGTCGGCGACGTTAGGGTATGAGGTGCGAAGGAAGGCCTCGGTGCAGCCTGTGCATTCGGCGAAGTGCAGCCATGCGATGGGGAGGCGGCTGAAATTTTCCGCTGCCGTGGCCAGGGCGGGACGGAACATGGGAGGCAGCATCAATAGGGAAGTCATGACGGACGTCCACTTGATGAAGTCCCTCCTGCTCACGCCGCGTTCCGCCAGGAGATCGTTCAAGTCTTCCCGCGGCGGCGGGAGTTCTCTGTCCAAACGTTCCTGGTTGATCTTACAGTACTCCATCAGTTGTTTATAATGATTGCTTACAGCTTTACTGTAGTCATCGGAGCCTCTCATGTTACCTCCTTTCAACATCTCATGTATTTTTCCCAAAAGGCTTGTAGCTGCTTTTGAGATTCAGAAGACAAAGTGAAAAAATGGTGTTTACAAAGAAGCGTGGGGACTCGTGAAGCACACACTAATCGTGTGCATAAATATTGCGGCCTATAGGTGGAATGCAACGCGAATTAAGTGGAAGCATTGTAGTAGGCATAAGCTCACAATTACGGGTCGAAAGTGACATATGTCATTTTATGCATATTGTCAACCACAAATCAGCATATCGATCAATAATAATACGCCTTGCAGAAATAGACTTCGACGAAAGACGGGAATCTTTATTGGATGGGGGAATCGGGTTCTGAAAAAGAAACGCTAATGAAGGATATTACGGCAATACCTCTGCGAAAAGATCGTATTCGCCGGCTGCTGTGATCTCGCAGGAGAGCAGGCTTCCTGCAGCAAGATTTTCCCCCTTCACGTAAGTGACGCCGTCGATTTCCGGGGCCTGCCTTTGGCAGCGTCCGACATAGGGATGATCAGGGATATCACTTTTTCCTTCGATGAGGACCTCCTGGACCGAACCGATCAAGGCCTGATTGATTTGATAAGAAATAACCGACTGCTCTTCCATAAGAAGCTGTCTCCGCAGTTCCTTTTCTCTTTTCGATATCCGTGAAGAAAACGATGCGGCCTTTGTGCCTTCCTCTCTCGAATAGGTGAATACACCGAGGTGATCGAATCGGGTTTCTCTGATAAAGGAAATCAGTCTATTGAATTTTGTGCGCGTTTCTCCGGGAAACCCCACGATGATGGATGTCCGCAGCGCCACGCCGGGGATTGTCTCTCTCGCCCTTCGGATGGTCTTTTTGATAAGGTCGCTGCCGCCGCGTCTCTTCATGGCCGTCAGGATGTCGTTGTCGATGTGCTGGATAGGGATATCTATGTATTTGCATATATTCTCATAGCTGGTCATGACTTTAAGAATCTCATCGGTGAGACCGGCGGGATACGCATACAGAAGCCTTATCCAGCGTATACCCGTTATGGATGCGAGTCCCTTGAGCAGATCGCCGAGATTCGGTTTTCTCTTCAGGTCGCGGCCGTAGGCGGTGGTGTCCTGAGCGGTGATGATGATTTCTCTTACCCCTCGCCTGGCAAGGGATTCCGCTTCCATCAGGATGTCTTTCATCTCCCTGCTCCTGGCTTTTCCCCGGAGAGCCGGAATTACACAATAGGAACAGCGATTGGAGCAGCCTTCGGCGATCTTCAGGTAACTGGTGTAAAAGGGGGTGGTTATGAGGCGTGGAGTTTGCGCATTCATCAGGAAGTCGGGTTTGCCGATGACAGAACGGCAGCCAGGCGCTTCTATCTGATTCAAACCATCGAGGTGATGCACGATGTTCCCCACTTCCCCGACCCCAAGGAAGAGATCAACCTCCGCCAGCTCTTTTTCCAGATCTTTTCCGTATCGCTGAGGCAGACATCCTGTAACGACCAAATGGGTGCAGGCGCCTCTTCGGCTTTTCTTCCACTGGGCCGCCTTGAGGATTTCATCTATGGCTTCTTCTTTTGCAGAAAGTATGAAGGAGCAGGTATTGATCAGGATGATATGCGCCTCGTCTGTTTGAGAAGTGATGCTATAGCCGCCTTTTGCAAGGAGTGCCGCCATAACCTCGGAGTCAACCAGATTCTTCGGACATCCCAGGCTTATGATGTGAACATTTCTGTGTATCAACGGGGGATCTTTCTGGCCAGTACTTTTCTCGGTTTAACGCCATCGGAGGGTCCAACGACTCCTTCCGCCTCCATGCGTTCGACCATGCGGGCGGCGCGGTTGTATCCGACTTTCAGGTATCTCTGTACCAGAGAAATTGAAGCCTGTCCCAGCTCAGTGACGAGTTCGACAGCCTCATCATATTTTTCGTCAAATTCACCGTCCGATTTCTCTGTGTCCGATGAATCTTCCCGGTATTCTATTATCGTTTCATCGTAGGAAGGTCTGGCCTGTTTTTTTATGAAGTCCACAATTCTTTCTATTTCTTTCTCTGACACATATGGCCCATGAATACGGGTCAATTTAGACGTACCGGGGGGCATAAAGAGCATGTCGCCGGCGCCCAAAAGATTTTCGGCGCCGAGTTGATCGAGGATCGTCCGCGAGTCAACCTTTGAGGATACCTGAAATGATATTCTCGTGGGGAAGTTCGCTTTTATAACCCCTGTAATGACGTCCACGGAAGGCCTCTGGGTGGCCAATATCAGATGAATCCCCGCGGCCCTTGCCATCTGGGCGAGCCTGGCGAGTGATTCTTCCACGTTTCTCTGTGCGACCATCATCAGGTCTGCAAGCTCGTCGATGATGATCACAATAAATGGCAATTTGGATGGTACCCCACCGGCAGGCTCTCCTTTTTCATCTGTGCCGCGCGGCTGAATGGTTTTTTCTTTCACCTTCTTGTCTATGAGCTTGTTATATGCCTCGATGTTCTTAACCCCCAACTCGACAATTGTCTGGTACCGCTTTTCCATCTCTTCTACGGCCCACTTGAGAACCTGAGACGCCCTTTTGGGGTCAACGACAACCGGGTGCAGCAGGTGCGGTATCCCCTCATATGCAGAGAGCTCCAGCCTCTTCGGGTCGATCATGAGGAATTTAGTATCATCAGGGGTCGTCTTGAACAGGATGCTGCAGATCATGGCATTGAGGGAGACGCTTTTCCCCGACCCTGTTGTGCCGGCGATAAGGAGATGGGGCATCCTCGCGAGATCGGTGATTACAGGGGTCCCTATTATATCTTCGCCCAAGGCGATAGGTAGCTTGAATTGAGATTCAAGAAAAGCATCGTTATCCAAAACATCCTTCAGGTGTACCGGCTCCCGTTCGTGGTTGGGAATCTCAATGCCGATCACCGCTTTTCCGGGAATCGGGGCGATGATCCTGATACTGGGCGCCCTCAGCGCTAAAGCAAGATCGTCCGACAGATTGGTGACCTTGGTGATCTTAACGCCGGGCGCGGGTTCCAGTTCGTACATGGTAATGAGGGGACCCGGTTTGACTTCAACCACTTTTCCTTCAACGCCGAAATCGGCAAGTTTCTTTTCGAGGATTCGGGAATTCATAATCAGGCTTTCCCGCTTTATCCGCGTGTCTTTTCGCTCAACCTGGTCCAGGAGCGTCAGCGGCGGCAGTTTGAAGGCGCCCTCCTTTTGAATAAAATCAAAATGGGCCTGCTCCGTCCTTTTTCGCTTCATCTTTTCCACGGAAGGCGCTGCTGTCTCAATCACGGGGACCGTCTTCGGTATTTCTTCTTTTGCGTCCGCTTTTACTATTCGTTCTTTCAGCATGTCCGTTTGCGCAGATGTGAATCTTTTCAATCCGTCCCATAAAAAAACAAAGACACCTCTAAACCTCTTGCTCGCAGAAACCAGGGATAAGTTGACCATGATAATCAGGGATATGATGAGGACAAGCAAGAGGATGATATACGTACCTGCCTGATCGAAGTAATTGGTCAGCAGCGCCGCGGACACGGTTCCCAGGAGACCTCCTGCGCCGAGTTTAACGCCATACACCTGGACATCCGCCAGGCTTGTTGCAAGGAGGGCAGACGTGGAGAAGATAAGACCGCCAAGACCGGCGACGCCGATAAGATTGATCCTAAAAGGTTCGTCGAGGAAGTACCTGAACGAGACGATAAGAAGGAAAAAGGGAATGATAAACGCACCTATGCCGAGTAACCTGATGAGGGAATCTGCTATATGTGATCCCACTGAACCTATGAGGTTGTGCGTCTTGGTATTATCGGTCACGAAATGCGTGAACGACGGATCGAGAGGATGGTAGGAGGCTAAGCACAGCAGCAAGAAAATGGCGCCCGCCAGGCAAACCGCCCCCCAAATCTCTTTCACTTTTCTGTCGTCCAATTTCAATTTCTTATCTCATGATTAAATGTCGGCGTTCCACTTACATCATACCGCCTTCGCAACTGATCGCGCCTCATAATTTCCGGCGATGACATTCTGCACCTTATCTATGAGTTCCTGTCGGTTCTCAATGGAATATCCGCTCACGTCTATCGGTTTATCAATGACCAGCGTGATTCTCCCGGGTTTTATATGCAAAGATCGTTTTGGCATTATTTCTCCGGCGCCTATGATGGATATCGGCACTATAGGGACGCCCGACTTTATGGCAAGGTAGAACATGCCATGCTTGAACGGCTTGATCTTACCATCCTTGCTTCTTGTTCCCTCGGGGAAAGACATCACCGACTTCCCTTCCCTGATCTTCATAGCCGCCCTGTCAATACTCATCATCGCCTTTTCACGGTCTTCCCTGTCGATCTCTATATATCCCGCACTTTGCATCGCTCTTCCAAAAATGGGGATATGGAAGAGTTCCTTCTTGACTATCCAGCGAAACTGGCCTGGAAGGTGGGCCAAAACAATCAGTACGTCGAAATCACTTTGGTGATTGGCCATGAAAATTTGTGGTTTTCCGATCAAAACGTTTTCAGCGCCGATAATCTCAACCTTGGTGTTTGCCAGGCCAAGGAGCATCCTTGCCCAGATATTTCCCACCCTGTGAGCCATATTTTCATCCGAGGTAATAAACCCAAAGGCAACTGCACAACCGGACATAAATGCAGTGATCGCTATGCCTATCGTTACTAAAAATAAAGCCCGGATCATGGATTAATCCTCAATATCCTCGATAAGTTTTGCCCTTGGCAGGTATTTTTTTACTTGATAATATGGGCTAAGTCAATAAGGATTATACCGCGCCTCCCGGAGGAAATACTGTACCGAGAAAAGGATTGACAAAAGATAGTCATGATAATAGCATGACTCCCCCAAGAAAATGCCGAATAATCGGTGTTGTTCAATTTTCAAATTGAGGATCTCAAAAATTGGTAGAGTTTCCATGAAAAAAATCCTAAGCAAAAAAAGGGCATTCGAAATTATTGAGAACTTTCCCAGATCAAAGGTTCTGGTGGTCGGCGATATCATGATCGATCATTTCATATGGGGTAAGGTGGCGCGGATTTCGCCGGAGGCCCCCGTTCCCGTCGTGGAGATCCAATCGGACTCGCTTTTGCTGGGGGGATGTGCGAACGTATTAAATAATGTCTTTTCCTTAGGCGGGAAAGTTTATGGGGCGGGAGTCATAGGCGCCGATGATATGGGAAAGAGGCTGCTCCTGGAGTTTCGTAACAGAAAGATAGATACGGCAGGAATTGTTGTAGAAGCGGACCGTCCCACGACATTGAAGACCAGAATTGTGGCCCACGGTCAGCAGGTCGTCAGATTTGATCAGGAAAGCAGAGAGCCTATTCGGCCAAGCAGTATAGAGAAGATAACGAAGTACATAAAAAAATTGCGCAATGATCTGGGTGCCGTAGTGATCTCCGACTACAATAAAGGAGTCGTAACAAAGCACCTGCTTGATGGTATTCGCCGAATCACATCCGGGAAAGGCATCCCCGTTTGTGTAGATCCGAAGCAGAATGATTTTTCTCTGTATAAGGGTTTCGACATCATTACGCCTAATCACCTTGAGGCAGGCCGGGCGGCCGGCATGGATATTATTGACGGCAATGACGTCGCAAAGATAGGCAGGACGCTTCTTAGCAAATTTGGTTTCAAGGCCCTTCTTGTTACGCGCGGCGAAGAGGGGATGAATCTCTTTGAAAGCAATGACAAGACAATGCATACAACCTTTCCGACTGAGGCGAGAGAAGTCTTTGATGTCACCGGCGCCGGAGATACGGTCATCGGCGTGTTAGCCCTCTGCGTCGCCGCCGGCGCGACTCTTAAGGAGGCAGCAGCTCTGGCCAATATCGCTGCCGGCATTGTTGTGGGAAAGGTCGGAACGGCGACGATTTCTTTGGATGAACTCAAAGAGGTCATATGAGCAAGCCGCGGCCTGCAGAGTCAGTAAAACTGCTCATGAGTCACATATATGCAGACGGCAATCTGCTGAAAAGCATTCTTGAGGCATTATCTGAACTCTACGGAGACATTGACTTTGTGAGCGCCAGGATGCCGTTTCATTACACTGACTACTATACAGAGGAGATGGGATCAGCCCTGGAAAGACGGTTCATTTTTTTTGATACATTGATCAGGCCGGAATCACTGCCCGATGTGAAGCTGCGTACGAATGATATTGAGGAAAGAACTTTGGAGGGCGGAAAAAGAAGGGTTAATATTGATCCGGGCTATATCTCTCAGGCTCATTTAATTTTGGCGACCGGCAAGGGCTATACTCACCGCCCTTACTTGGGAGATGGCATCTATGCGGATCTGACACTCATCTACACGGGGAAGTCCTTTCAGCCGCTACCCTGGACCTATCCGGATTATGGAGAAAAGCCGGCCATGGAAATGTTCAACAGGATTAGATCAAAATATCTCATGCAGTTGAAACATTAGGATCCTGTCCGAAGAAGTTGTCAGCCTATTTGTTGAGGAATTCGAGTAAGCACCAGATTTATTTTTTGGCATTTATCAGGAGTTCGTAATGATTCAAAGCATGACCGGCTACGGCAGAATCGAGTTTGTGCAGAACGGCAGAAAATATACCGTGGAAATGAAATCTCTCAACCACCGTTATCTGGAGATTTCCCTGCGGGTGCCTGCCATCCTTTCCCCCCTGGAACTCGACATCAAAAAAAGAATTGGCGGTAAATTTTCCCGCGGCAGGATAGAGACAATCATCAGGATCGATTCCGAATGCAGTTCCGTCATCGAGAACAGGTATGAGCTGAATCTCCCGCTCATCCGTAATTATTATGAGCTGCTTGTACAATTGCGAGAGGAGCTTAAGCTTGAAGAGGAGATTACACTGAGCATGATGACAGGATTCAGGGAGGCTTTTGTTCAGAAAGAACCGGGCCTGGATCTAAGCGCTGTCTGGGGGGAGCTGGGAACGGCACTCGATATGGCAATGGCCGCTTTGATCGAGATGAGAAAAACGGAGGGGAAAAATGTCTGCGATGACTTGCTCCTGAGGCTTGGCCTGATTATAAAGTCACTCGATTCAATCGCGCGGAGTGCGCCTCGGGTCGTTTCTGAGTATCAACTAAGACTTGGTGAGAGGGTGAAGGAACTGGTGGGAGGGATTGCTATCGATGAGCTTCGCTTGCAACAGGAAGTGGCCATCATGGCCGAAAAAAGCGATATCAGCGAGGAGATTGTCCGCTTGAATAGCCACATCGTACAGTTTCGTGATCTCTTAGAGAGCAGCGATGCCGTCGGGAGAAGCATAGATTTTCTGATTCAGGAGATGATAAGAGAGGTAAATACTATCGGCTCCAAGAGCAGCGATGCAGAGATATCGCGTAAGGTAATTGACATCAAGAGTGAACTTTCCAGAGTAAGGGAACAGGTGCAGAACATTGAGTAAGAGCGACTCGCAGAAGTCAGAAGGATTGTACATCGTAGTTTCGGCGCCTTCAGGCACCGGCAAGACTTCTATTCTGCGAAAGGTCTTGAGGATGTGTCCTAATTTGCTGTTCTCCGTTTCGTATACGACAAGGCCGCGTCGTCCCGGCGAGAAAGACGGAAAAGACTATTATTTTATTACCGAGAAGGCTTTCAAGGATAAACTGGACGAAGGAGAATTCGCTGAATGGGAAGAAAATTACGGCCACCTCTACGGGACATCCTTGAAAACGATGAAGGAATTCTTGCAGAACGGATTCGATCTGGTATTGGACGTTGACTGGCGAGGCGCAAAGACGCTGAAAAAGAATTACCCGGGCGGCGTGTTTGTTTTCATCCTTCCACCGTCAAGAAGTGAATTGGAAAAGAGGTTGCGTGGAAGAGGAGTTGAAAGCAAAGAAAACATAGATAAACGCCTCGCAAAGGCTTTAGATGAAATCAAAGAAATTGTATGGTATGATTATATAGTTTTTAACGATCATCTTGAGACTGCAGTTGACACTCTGAGATCGATATATGTGGCAGAAAAGAGTAAGAGGGAAAGATTAGCTTCTAAGATTAAGGAATTTATTGCGTTGTGAGGAGGTCATTTGAAATATGGCAAGGATAACAGTAGAAGACTCGCTAAAGGTGGCGAAAAACAGATTTGCTCTCGTTGTATTGACTGCGAAGAGGTCAAGGCAATTGCTGAAAGGAGCCAAGCCTCTGACGGATATCAAGAATAATAGGGAAATCGTAGCTTCCTTGAGGGAAATAGCCGCAGGGAAAGTGACATACGCCAATCCCGACTATTTACAGGGCATCAAAATCGATTACAAACCCATACTGGACGAGACGGAATTCGTTGACGATGAAGAATACCTTGAATAGGAATCCAAGGGGGATGCTTATCTTTGCCCTTGATGTAGGGAAGGGCATCGAAGAAGCAATGACATGGGTCGAACGTCTCAGGGATCACTTGGAAATATTCAAGGTAGGAAAAGAATCCTATACACGGTATGGTCCCTGCATTGTCAAACGAATCAGAGAAAGCGGCAAGAAGGTATTTCTGGATCTGAAGTTTCATGACATCCCTAATACAGTTGCCGGAGCCGCTGTCGTGGCTGTTGAACAAGGCGTTTACATGTTCAATGTCCACGCCCTCGGAGGACGGGAGATGATGGAGAAAACCGTCGCCGCTGTCAGTAGGGCCGCCGAAGATTCTGCACTGCCTCCTCCCATAATCCTTGCTGTTACCGTACTGACGAGTCTTAATGATATTGATCTCAAGCAAGTAGGATTTAACTGTTCTGCAAGCGAGCTTACGCTGCGCCTCGCAAGGCTCGCAAAGGATTCCGGCGTTTCCGGCGTAGTAGCTTCAGCCCATGATATTGCCAATATTCGCAGGGCTTGCGGAAATGATTTTATCATTGTAACACCTGGCATCAGAGAGGGAGTGCCGGCAGGTGATGATCAGAAGAGAGTATCAACAGTGAGAGATGCCATAAAGGCAGGAGCGGACTACATAGTTGTCGGCAGGCCCATCAGACAAGCCGCAGATCCGGTTCTGAGGGTCGAAGAGATTATATCCGAAATTGCCGATGGTCTTGCAATGCGTGAACGAGTAGAATAGATTCAGTATACTTATCATCAATTAGCTAATTAATTAGCTAATTAGCTCATTGTCATATGCGGTTTCGATTATAATTGTATCAGTAGTATAGTATTGATGAAGTGAGGGCATGCAGGTAATTTTTGGTATTAATCCCCTCTTAGAGGATCTCAGGAGTCAGGCTGGGAGGGTAAGCAAAATCATTGTTGCCGAGGGAAGGGGAGGCGAAGCCTTCCAGAAAGTCCTGAATCTGGCAAAGCAAAAGGGAATTCATATAGAATTCAAGGAGAGAAGCTACTTAGACAGAAAGGCAGGTCAAGGATCCCATCAGGGCGTTGTCGGCATCTGCGAGCCTTTCGTATATGCAAGTGTGGATGATGTTATCGCAAATCGTCAGCCTGATTTTAAATATAATTTGATTCTCATCCTTGACGGCATTACGGATCCACAAAATCTGGGCACACTGATAAGGACAGCTCATTGTTGCGGAGCAAATGGAGTCATTATACCAGAAAATCGTGCCGCATCGGTGACGGGAACCGTGGTAAAAGCATCAGCCGGAGCTGCCAACCATACATCCATAGCCAGGGTAGTAAACCTGTCCAATACTATTGACTACTTGAAGGAGCAGGGATTCTGGATATATGGCACCGATCCTGCGTCTGGCAAAGATTTAGGTTCTTTTGATTATGATGGACACATCGGCCTTGTACTGGGCAGCGAGGGGACGGGCATGAGGCCGCTCATAAGAAAAAAATGTGACTTTCTTCTCGCGATTCCCACAATGGGCAAGATAGACTCACTGAATGTTTCGGTAGCGGCAGGGATTATCCTGTATGAGATATTGAGAACGTTTGGAAAAGTCTGAGTGTTCGAAAGGGGTTTTTAATTATGGCAGAATTTTTATGGGAAGCGGCGACAAAAAAAGGTGAGTTAAAAAAAGGAGAGATGGCCGCCACTGATGAAGGTGTGGTCAGGGGGCTTCTTCGTCGTCAGGGCTTCAAATCAATCACCGTAAAGAAGAAGCCAAAGGATTTGGCCGATTATCTGCGATTTGGCAAAGGCAAGGTCAAGGAGAAGGAGATAGTGGTTTTTGCCCGAATTTTTTCGACCATGATCAATGCCGGACTGCCCCTCATTCAGTGTCTCGATCTGCTGGCCCAACAAGAACAAAACAAGACTTTTTCTAAAGTTATCACATCCGTAAAGGAAGAGATCGAAGGTGGAGCGACTTTGCACGAAGCTTTGAAAAAGTATCCCAAGGTCTTCGATGATCTTTTTGTCAATCTCGTTGCTGCCGGGGAGAGCGGCGGTACACTCGATGTTATTCTTAACCGCCTTTCGGCTTACATGGAAAAGGCGATGAAATTGAAAAGCAAGGTCAAGGGCGCTATGACTTACCCTGCCAGCGTTCTAGTCATCTCTGTAGGTGTTGTTGCCCTTCTGTTGCTCAAGGTTATTCCCGTATTTCAGAAAATGTTCGAGGGCATGGGCGGTCAATTACCGGCGCCCACGCAGCTTCTTATCAACGCCAGCCAGTTCATGCAAAGTTATTTTCTCTTTATGATCGCTGGTATTGCGCTGGTTATATATGCCTTTAGGAGATATTACCGCACGGAAAAGGGGAGGCTTACCATTGATGCTTTGACGCTAAAGGCGCCCGTATTCGGGCCGTTATTGAACAAGGTTGCAGTGGCGAAATTTACCAGAACCCTTGCAACCATGTTAGGCAGCGGTGTTCCGATTCTCGAGGGACTGAGCATCGTCAGTAAAACGGCTGGAAACAAGATCGTTGAGAATGCTATTATCAAGACGAGGCACAGCATCAGTGAGGGGAGAACCATCTCAGAACCACTTGCAGAAACCGGCATTTTCCCTCCCATGGTGGTTCAGATGATCGCTGTTGGTGAGGCTACAGGAGCCCTTGATTTGATGCTTGCCAAGATTGCGGATTTTTACGACGATGAAGTGGATGCGGCGGTGGATGCCATGACAGCGCTGCTCGAGCCTGTCATGATGGTTTTTCTTGGAGGGGTTGTCGGAGGAATGATCATTTGCATGTACCTGCCGATCTTCAAGATGGCTTCTGTAGTCGGTGGTGGTTAGGAATATCGATGTCTTGATAGGCTGGCGATTTACACCGATATTTCCGTTATCCCGCCTCCGAGGGAAGATAATGGTCGGGATGGCGCGATTTGAACGCGCGACTCCTGCGTCCCGAACGCAGTGCCCTACCGGACTGGGCCACATCCCGACATGGTGTAACAATATGTTTGAAAGATATATAATTAAATTCTAAATGTCCACACTATTTTTTTCTAATATGTCTGATTTGGGAAAATAGGCCATGATCATATACGATCTAAGATGTGAAAAGGGCCATAAATTCGAAGGCTGGTTCAATGACAGAACTTCATTTGAAAAACAGCAGACACAAAAGCTGATAATCTGTCCCGCATGCGGAAGTTCCGACGTAGGAATGGTGCCCTCCACAATTTCCATTATGGGAAAGGATGTCAAGGAATCTAACAGGAGGGATGCTGAAGTATCATCTCTGCCGAAGGCTCTGAGATTGTTTCACGAATATCTCGACAAGAATTTCGAAGATGTCGGCAGGAAGTTTGCTGAAGTGGCCTTGAAGATTCATCATGGCGAGGAAGAAGGGCGAAATATTAAAGGGATCACTACAGAGAACGAAGAAGAAACCTTAAGAGAAGAAGGAATTCAATTCCTCAAGATTCCTGTGCCCAAGTTTGACAGCTGAAAGATCGAGAACCTTTTGCGATTACCGTCAGGGAAGTGGGAACCGGGCTGACCTTGACGCATTGGAGTGAAGGTGCAAATTCCAGGAGGAATCTGCACGCAACAGTAATAGTAAGGATAAAGCGGGAATTAATTCCTTTGAACCGTCATGGAGCCGTTGTCTCTTACATTTTAAATTCTGCCACATCTATCCATTTTTATCAATAATTCCATCATGAAAAGAATGTATAAGAGCATTATAGAAAGTATCGGAAATACGCCCCTCGTGGAAATCCGTAAGCTCAATCCGAGCAAGAAGGTCAGGATATATGCAAAGCTCGAATATTTTAACCCAGGAGGGTCCGTAAAGGACAGGATAGCCCTTTATATGGTTAACGAAGCGGAAAAGAGGGGCGAATTGTCGGGCGATAAGATTATCCTCGAGGCCACGAGCGGCAATACCGGGATTGGTCTGGCACTCGTGGCTGCCGCCAAGGGATACAGATTATGCCTGGCTATGTCTGAATCGGCCAGTGAGGAACGAAAGAGAATTCTCAAGGCGATGGGAGCTGAGCTATACTTGACTCCTGCCAGTCTTGGCACAGATGGCGCCATCGAAGTGGCATATAACATGATGCTTAAGGATCCGGGAAAATATTTTGGCACCGACCAGTTTAATAATGCCGATAATACGCTGGCTCATTATCACGGTACTGGTGAAGAAATATGGCATCAGACGGATGGGGCCGTGACAATGGTGGTGGCAACCTTGGGAACAACGGGCACTGCTATGGGTATTTCAAGGCGACTCAAGGAATATAATCCTGACATCAGGATAGTGGGCGTTGAACCCTACCTGCAGCATAAAATCCAGGGTCTGAAAAATATGAAGGAATCTTACCGACCGGGCATTTATGACAAGAACCGGCTGGATGAGAAAATAAATATCCTTGACGAAGATGCATTTGAAACCGCACGGAGGTTGGCCGGAGAGGAAGGTCTCTTTGTAGGAATGAGTTCAGGAGCCGCCATGTATGTGGCTATGCAGAAGGCGAAAGAAATGGAAGATGGGCTCATTGTTGTAATCTTTCCTGACGGCGGTGAGAGGTATCTGAGTACGGAACTCTTTGCCGACAAGAAACAATCTACCTTACGTCTCTACAACACATCAACGAGGGAGAAAGAGTTCTTCAAACCGATCAATCCCGAAGAAGTTCTGATGCATTCTTGCGGACCTACGGTTCATGAAGTCCCTCACGTGGGCAATTATCGGCGTTTTGTAGTTTCCGATCTGATCCTGCGCTACCTCGAGTTTAAAGGCTTTAAAGTCAGACACATAATGAACATAATTGATTTGAACGACAGATCCATTAAGGAAGCCGAGCACGCAAGTATGGACTTGGCTACGTATACGGAAAGATGCACAAGCAGGTTCCTGGGAGACATAAAGAATTTGAATATCAAGCAAGAGAAGGTCTACCCTCGGGCCAGTGAAAATGTCGAGGCTATGGTGACCTTAGTTGAGAAACTCGTGGCGAGGGGCCACGCCTATGAAAAATTGAGGTCCGTTTACTTTGACATATCGAAAATAGACGATTATGGTCGCCTGTCCAATATTGACTTGAAGAAAGTGAAACCCGGCAAGACCATTGAATCTGATGACTATGAAAAAGACAGCCCCGTGGATTTTACTCTCCTGAAAAGGTCTTCCCTAAATGAATTGAAAAGGGGGATTTATTTCAAGACCCGTTGGGGGAACGTGAGACCCAGCTGGCACCTTGAGTGTGCAGCAATTTCACTTAAATATCTGGCAGACAATATCGACATTCATGCGAGCGGAGCCGATGTCATCTTTCCTCACTGTGAAAACGTCATGGCCATAGGGAGAGCTGCAACCGGCAAGCGAATGGCCAATTACTGGATCAATACGGAACTGGTCATGGTAGACGGCAAGAAGATGTCCCGCTCTTTGAATAATGTCAAGACCATAGAAGACCTCGAGACAATGGGATATGGCGGCAGACAAATCAGGTTCTTTCTGCTCGGCACCCACTACCGTAAGCCTCTAAATTTCTCCTTGGGCGCTTTAGAGACGGCAAGAAATACGGTCAAGAAGTTAGATAGATTCATTCAGCGCCTGATTCGTTATACCTCGGGTGAAGGATACCCGGATGCTGATCAACTTGTCTATGACATCAAACAGAGATTCTCCGACGCCATGGATGATGATTTCAATATATCTGATACAATGGCCTCTCTTTTTGAATTTATAGGGAAGGTCAGTATTCCACTCTCTTCCGGGCAGTTGAGTAGTAGGGAAAGGGATAATGTGCTCGATGTCCTAAAGAGGATAGATGCTGTTCTCGGGGTAATGAATTTTGAGGAGGAGACATTGACCGACGATGCGCGTCGGCTTCTCGAAGAGAGAGCTCGCGCGAGAAAAAGTGGTGATTGGAAGGCTTCTGACGAAATCAGGAAGAAGCTTCTTGGGATGGGAATCGAGACCTCCGATACAGCCCACGGAGTAACATGGAGATTAAAATAGTTGTAGGAGTTGCGTGAAGCAAATAGAATTAATATACTATGCTTGGAATTGATGGCTGACACGAATGGATGAGGACATCTGATGGACAAGGAAATCAGAAAGTCAGTTATTGCAGGGACGTGGTATCCTGGCAGCCCCAAGGTTTTGCGGGGGGATATAGAGAACTTTTTTCAAAACGCACCTGATGTAACTGTTGACGGCAGTATCAGAGGCCTTATTGTCCCCCATGCAGGATACATATATTCGGGCCAGATCGCCGCAACAGCGTATAAAATAGTTAAGAAAAAAACCTTTGATGCCGTTTTGGTATTGGGCCCGAGTCACAGGGCACTTTTCCACGGTGTTTCGATATACGACAGAGGCGGATACGAAACCCCTTTAGGCATGGTTCCAGTGGATGTGACCTTGGCAAATGATATAATGGTCCAGAGCGAAACGATATCCTACATACCGGCTGCCCATTCTCAGGAGCATTCACTCGAGATTCAACTCCCTTTTCTTCAAGTGGCACTGGGAAAATTTCACTTTGTTCCACTTGTCATGGGAGAGCAAGACCGCGAAACATGTGAAGACCTCGCTGAGAGCATAGTCAATGCAATTCATGGAAGGAATGTCTTGATCGTGGGAAGTACCGATCTTTCACATTTCCACTCTTATGAGCAGGCTGTGAAACTTGATTCAGTGGTGATCAAGCGCATAGAGAAGATGGATGGCAGGGGTCTGCTCGAAGATTTGGGAAAAAATCTCTGCGAGGCCTGCGGCGGAGGGCCGGCAGCTGTAACCATGATGGTTTCAGAAAAATTGGGTGCAAATAGGGCAAAGTTGCTGAAATATGCCAATTCGGGAGATGTGACAGGAGATAGAAGCAGCGTTGTCGGTTATGCTTCCGCTGTTTTCTATAAGAGCCGGGATTCTTAGATTTTGAGAAAGCTTAGGTTTCTGCGTATGCAGTGCGTCACGTCTCGGGTCCCGTATATTCTGCCGTATGAATAAACGGACCTCAGGCAGAACCCATGCAGAGATCACAGATTAGAATGATGAATTTGTTAATTACACCCCCTTGGTTGAAATCTATAGTAAGTTTTTCGATGCAAGTTATTGAGATGTTGGGGAGGGATCATTATGGCGCTAACAGACGTGGACAAAAAGGCGCTTCTTGATGTTGTAAGAAAGACAATAGAGGCAAGACTAACAGGCGGACCTCTACCGGAATTTAATTTGTCCGCCGAAGTACTGAATGAAAAGAAGGGGGCGTTTGTAACGCTTAAAAAGCACAGTCATCTCAGAGGTTGTATCGGCTATATCGAGGCGAGAAAGCCGCTTTACAAGACCGTGGGAGAAATGGCTCTGGCCGCTGCCTTCGATGATCCACGTTTTCCTCCGTTAAAGCTGGACGAACTGAAGAACATCACCATCGAGATATCTGTAATGAGCCCGCTCCAACAGGTTAAGAACATGGATGAAATAGAAGTAGGCATCCACGGCCTTTACATTACTAAGGGGTTTCATTCCGGCCTTCTACTTCCGCAAGTGGCCTCGGAATATAATTGGGATAGCTTGACATTTCTTCAGGAAACCTGTTACAAGGCCGGACTTGAACGGGACGCATGGAAAGATAAGGATGCCAAAGTGTATAAATTTTCAGCTGAGGTCTTTGGCGAACATTAGCTATATATAGAGGGGCACTGCAAGCCAGCCTGAACGCTGGCGCCGAGAAGTGTTCAAATATACCGCTGTTTGAAGCTCCATATTGCCGGCGAAAAAATAGACGGTTGCACTATGCCTCCTGCCTCTTCGCGAGCGTGAGGATGACCGAGCCGCCTCTGTGCCGGCGTGGAGGCTCACGTTTATGGGCATCGAAGCTGCCAGCGACGCTTCGACATGTTAAATGCGCAGAAGTCATTCTTTGCAAAGTTTGACATTCTGGGTATATCTGAACCTTCAATCAATAAAGTGAAGTTTATGCAATGTATTCATCAATACTCGAAATCATTTCTCTACAGTACCTGCTTATACATGCTGAGCCGATACGCAAATCTTTAGGCACAACAACACAAAAAATAATTGTTGACAAATTTTGATTACGGAATTACCATTAGAGGCTTCTGTTTTTGGGAGTTTTTTATCGCTCTTTTGCAGGAAGTAAATGAAGTTTCCCGTTCTGGTTAGTAAGTCGGCTGGCGTAGCTCAACAGGTAGAGCAGCTGATTTGTAATCAGCAGGTTGCGGGTTCGAGTCCCATCGCCAGCTCCAGCTTTTGGTGATGTAACTGGAGGGGTACCCGAGTGGCCAAAGGGAGCAGACTGTAAATCTGCCGGCGAAGCCTACGGAGGTTCGAATCCTCCCCCCTCCATCAGGGAAATGAATTGGGCAGTAATCTTTGCGGGACAGACTTCAGGGTGCACTGTCTTTTTCAGAGCGGGAATAGCTCAGGGGCTAGAGCGTCAGCCTTCCAAGCTGAGGGTCGCGGGTTCGAATCCCGTTTCCCGCTCCATATGATGTTTCTTGATTGCCAGACTTTTTTAGAGATGTGTTTCGATTTGCTGATTATATGGGGTGCATGGAATAAAAAGTATTTTTATAATTCATAAGCCCACGTAGCTCAGTCGGTAGAGCACATCCTTGGTAAGGATGAGGTCACCAGTTCAATCCTGGTCGTGGGCTCCATTACGGTAAAAGTAGGTTACTTATGAGAAATATTATTACCTTGGCCTGTACAGATTGTAAGCAGAGAAATTATACAACAACGAAGAATAAGCGAACGATGCAGAATCGGCTTGAGTTGAAGAAGTATTGTAAATTCTGTCGATCTCATAAGCTTCACAGGGAAACTAAGTAGCTTTCCTTTATCAGGGAATATGCGGCAGAATGAACAGGCCAGTAGCTCTAATGGATAGAGCGCCGGACTCCAAATCCGGATGCTGGGGGTTCAAGTCCCTCCTGGCCTGCCATTTGGTTTAAATGACATTTGGTCTTTCATATATATTTAGAGACGCGAAGAAGAAATATGGTCAAACTGGCCGTGAACGGTTGAAGCGGGGCGAACGGTCTGAACGTTGATCTTTAAGGGATTGCGCTGATGAATAAGGTAAGAATAATTGCTGACAAAGTAATACGGTTCTTAAAAGAAGCAAAGATTGAGTTGAAAAAAGTTACATGGCCGACTCCCAGGCAGACGCTTGCTTCCACTTCCGTGGTGATAATTGTGGTGATAATTGTGTCCATGTTCTTAGGTATCGTGGATTTTGGTTTGGCTAAGGCCATAAGGATGGTTTTGGGTTAGGTATATGGCGTTCAAATGGTATGTCGTTCACACGTATTCGGGTTTTGAGAACAGGGTGAAGATTTCTCTGCAGGAAAGAATTGAAGCAGCAGGAATGCAGGAGCACTTTTCGGATGTCCTTATTCCGGAAGAAGATATTGTAGAACTGGTGTCGGGAGAGAAGAAGACGTCGAAAAGGAAATTCTTCCCCGGATACATCCTCGTCAGGATGGAGATGAATGACGAAACGTGGCACCTTGTTAAAGGGACACCGAAGGTGACGGGGTTTATTGGAGGCAAGGAAAAGCCATCGCCAATCCCTGATAAGGATGTTGATAACCTCAAGACCAGGATAAATGAGGGAACTTTAAAACCAAAACCAAAATTCAGGTTTGAGGTGGGTGATCACGTAAGGATTATTGATGGTCCATTTACGAATTTTGACGGGGTTGTAGATGAGGTCAAGCCGGAAAAGGGTAAATTAAGGGTCATCGTCAGTATCTTTGGCAGGTCAACGCCGGTTGAGCTAGATTTTATCCAGGTTGTTCAGCATTGATAATAGGTGATGAGTTAACAAGAAAGCATTGGGGTGGTCGCAATGGCAAAAAAGGTTATAGCGAATATAAAGCTTCAGATTAAGGCAGGCAAAGCAACTCCATCTCCTCCCATAGGGCCCGCCTTAGGGCAGCATGGGGTCAATATCATGGAGTTTTGCAAGGCTTACAATGCCATGACACAGAACCAGGAAGGCACTGTTATTCCAGTCGTTATCACGGTATATGCCGACCGATCATTCACCTTTGTGACCAAGACTCCGCCTGCATCCGTGCTTCTCAAACAGGCTGCCAAGATTGCCAAAGGTTCTGGGGACCCGAGGCGGGAGAAGGTCGGCACCGTGACGCGTGAACAGATTAAGGAGATCGCCACCTCAAAATATAACGACCTAAACGCTGTTGACATAGAAGGGGCAGTCAGAATCATTGAGGGAACTGCACGGTCAATGGGAATCGAAATAGCAGGATAAAATAAATCGGGATATTGTCAGGAAACGCACGGTCAGTGTAGGTTTGTAAAGTTAAACATTTGCCATTGCGGGAAGCCTACCCAGGCCAATGGCAATATCAATAACAGAGGTTTTGACATGGTTAAGAGAGGCAAGACTTTCGCAGAAGCGAAGAAAAAGATTGAAGCAGGAAAACGGTACACCTTAAAAGAGTCTGTACAATTGGTTGTTGGTACGGCGAGAACAAAGTTTGATGAAACCGTAGATGCGGCCATCCGGCTGGGCGTAAGCCCACAACACGCTGATCAGATGGTCAGAGGCAGTGTTGTCTTGCCGAACGGATTAGGTAAATCAGTCAGAGTGCTCGTCTTTGCGAAAGGAGAAAAGGAGAAAGAGGCCCTCGATGCGGGTGCCGATATCGTCGGTTCGGACGATGTTATTGAAAAAATTAAGGGAGGATGGCTCGAGTTTGACAGGGTGATTGCCACACCTGATATGATGGGCAATGTCGGAAAGCTGGGGAAGATATTAGGCCCCCGTGGATTGATGCCTAATCCCAAGGTAGGCACAGTAACCTTTGACGTAGCAAAGGCTGTCAATGAACTAAAATCCGGGAAGGTTGAATTTCGCGTGGAAAAAACGGGTATTGTGCATAGTCCGGTCGGAAAGGTATCTTTTGGAGCGGATAAGTTAACGGAAAACATCAGTGCCCTTTTGGAAGCGATAATTAAGCTGAAACCGGCATCGAGCAAGGGAACTTATCTCAAAGGAATATCAATATCCACCACTATGGGGCCGGGGATAAAAGTTGATCCCTTGGATGTAAGAAATATTTGAAATTAGGACCGGCGCAATTATACGCCTGCCGATATAGAGAACGTTGTTTTACTAAAAGAGGGTTTTGTGGAAATGGCGCTTCGCAAAAGGGATACACGGAATATGGCTTGTTGCGATGCCGCCGGATTTGATAATACAATAATAGAAGTCTGAGACAGCAGGTACAGGGGTTTAAACGATTTGAAGCGGCCTGCCGAGACCAGTAGATGGTTTTGCAGTAATTTGATTCAGTAATGTACATCATACTTAGGAACTCCCCTGTATCATGAACAGTTCTCTGACTTCTGATGACATTCTTGTTTACAAGAGGTAGAAGTTCTACAAATTTAATGTAATGAAAGGGGGTTAAAGATTGGATCGGAGAACTAAGGAGAAGGTTGTAGCTGAGCTTCATGAAAAACTGAGAGACACCAAGTTGGCGGTTCTTGCCGGATATTCCGGCATGAACGTTGAGAAGCTGACTGTCCTGAGAAATACTTTACGCAAGTCAGGCACTGAACTGCGAGTCGTTAAGAACACGCTGCTCGGAATTGCCTCGGAAAATACCGATTTTAGCGGGCTGAAAGAGTATTTCAAAGGACCATTGGCTATCCTCTTGAACCGTGGGGATGTGGTCCGGCCGACAAAGGTGTTAGTCGAATTTGCCAAAAAGAACGCCGAGCTGGAAATAAGGGTCGGTATGCTAAATGGCAAGGTATTGAGCAAAGATCAGCTAAGAGCGCTGTCGGAGTTGCCGAGCAGAGAGGTCCTTCTCGGAAAACTTCTTTCCGTTATGGTAGGAGTCCAAACTTCGCTGGTTACCGTTTTAAGCGGGGTTCCGAGAAGCTTTATCTGCGCGCTTGACGCTTATCGTGCAAAAAAACAATCAGGAAACTAAATATACAGGAGAGGATAAGAAAGATGGCCAGTAAAATTACAAAAGATGATGTCATAAAATTTATTGAAGAAATGACGGTTCTTGAACTTTCTGAGTTAGTGAAGGAACTGGAAGAAAAATTCGGCGTATCCGCAGCCGCGCCTATGGCAGTGGCTCAAGTTTCTGCAGGGCCTGAACAAGCAGCGCAGGCAGAGGAGAAGACAGAATTTAATGCCATTCTGACGGGATTCGGCGAACAGAAAATTCAGGTTATCAAGGTTGTCAGAGCCCTTACCAGTCTCGGGCTTAAAGAAGCCAAAGACTTGGTAGATGGCGTACCGAAGCCGATTAAGGAGGGTGTTTCGAAAGAAGAAGCAGCAGACATAAAGAAGAAGATAGAGGAAGTGGGAGGCACCGTAGAAATTAAGTAGCGGGCAGATGAGATAGTAGAATTATTGTTTAGAGATTTTGTAATCCCGGGAGACAGGGATAACCGATTCTGTGCTTGCAAATATACAATAACACAAAAGGATAATATGAACGAGTTTAGAAAGAATTTTGGCCGTATAAGAAAGATCTTAGAAATACCAAATCTGATTGATATTCAGAAGAAGTCCTACGAGAAGTTTCTTCAGAAGGAAGTAGCCCCGCTCGAGCGGGGGCTCTTTGGACTTCAGGGTGCATTCAAGAGCGTTTTCCCAATCTCCGACTTTAGCGGGAAGTGTTCGCTCGAATTTGTAAGTTACAAAATCGGAGACGTCAGATATGACGTGAAGGAATGTATCCAAAAAGGCATGACGTATGCCGCTCCTTTGAAAATCGTCGTGAGGCTGGTTGTCTTCGATGCTGATCGTACCTCTGGGCATAAGACAATCCGGGACATAAAGGAGCAGGAGATATACTTCGGAGAAATCCCCTTGATGACGGATAACGGCACCTTCATCATGAATGGCACGGAAAGGGTCATCGTTAGCCAGCTTCACAGATCGCCGGGTATATTCTTTGATCACGATAAAGGGAAAACCCTCGCCAGCGGGAAGCTGATTTATTCAGCGAGGATCATACCTATCAGAGGGTCTTGGCTGGATTTTGAATTTGATTCAAAAGATCTTCTGTATGTGAGGATCGACAGGCGAAGAAAGATGCCTGTGACGATTCTATTTAAGGCTATGGCAAACTCTACGGAATTCCTCCTCAGTTATTTTTACAATATCGAGAAGGTATTTGTAGACCATAATAAGTTTTATATGGTTGTGGATGAGTCACTCGTAGGTGAGAAGGCCCTCGAAGATATAAAGGAGCCAGGATCCGGTGAAGTGATTATTAAGAAGATGCGGAAGTTTACCAAAGCACACATCAAGAGAATGACTGATCTGAAGATCAAGAGGATACAGATTAAAGAATCAGACATAGTCGGAAAAATTCTTGCCTCAGATATAAAGGACCCCAACACCGGCGAAGTATTGTTGAGATGTAATGAAGAGTTGACAGTCGACGGCCTGGAGCTGGTCAGCGGGAAGGGGGTTCAGGAGCTTCGGTTTATCTACATGGACGAGGAAAGATCCAATGCTTCAATTAAGGATACTCTGCTCATCGATAAGATTGAGAATGAAGAAGAGGCAATAATCGAGATATACAGAAGGTTGAGGCCGAGTAACCCGCCGACACCGGAGACGGCACATAAGTTTTTCAACAGTCTCTTTTTTGATCCTGCAAGTTACGACCTCTCGGACGTCGGAAGGGCCAAAATGAATTACAAGCTACGCCTGGATGTCCCGATAGACGTGACAGTGCTTCGCAATGAGGATATCCTTGCCGCCGTCAAATACCTGATTGATCTGAAAAATGGTTCTGGTGACTGCAGTGTAGACGATATTGATCACTTGGGAAACCGCAGAATCCGGTCGGTCGGCGAACTGATAGAAAATCAGTACCGCATTGGTCTGGTTCGGATAGAGAGGGCCATCAAGGAGAGGATGAGCCTCCAGGATATTGAAACCATGATGCCGCATGAGCTCATCAACGCCAAACCTGTTTCTGCCGTTGTGAATGAGTTTCTTGGAAGCAGCCAACTTTCCCAGTTCATGGATCAGACCAATCCCCTCTCGGAAATTACCCACAAGAGAAGACTTTCCGCCCTTGGCCCTGGCGGCCTAACGCGTGAAAGGGCAGGGTTTGAGGTCAGAGATGTTCATCCTACCCATTATGGCCGTATCTGTCCTGTTGAAACGCCGGAAGGCCCCAATATAGGTCTCATCGTCTCCCTCAGCACGTATGCACGGGTCAATCCATTCGGTTTTATAGAAACACCTTACAGAGTAGTCAATAACGGCAGGGTTCTTGACGAAGTTCGCTACCTGACAGCCATTGAAGAGGAAAAGTATATTATCGCACCGGCCGATATGGCCCTTGACGGCAGAGGGAGGTTTGTCGGAGAACTCGTTTCTGCCAGAAAGGGAAGCGATTTTCTCAATATTCCGCCGACCGAGATCAATTTGATGGATGTATCTCCGGATCAACTCGTAAGTATTGCGGCAGCATCGATACCGTTTCTTGAGCATGATGATGCCAACCGGGCCCTCATGGGTTCCAATATGCAACGACAGGCAGTTCCCCTTTTGAGGCCCGAAGTTCCCATAGTGGGTACGGGGATGGAATCTATTGTTGCGAGGGACTCGGGCGCGGTTGTTGTGGCGAAGCGCTCCGGAGTAGTTGAGCAGGTGGACGCTGCAAGGATTGTTATCAAGTGTGACGGGGATGGAGAGGATGAGCTTGACACGGGCGTTGATATCTATAACCTTTCCAAGTATCAGCGCTCAAACCAGGATACCTGCTTTAACCAGAAGCCGATTGTGAATAAGGGAAATTTGGTCAGCAAGGGTGATATCATTGCTGATGGTCCCGCCACTGATTCCGGGGAACTTGCATTAGGGCGAAACGTGATGGTCGCTTTTATGTCGTGGGGGGGATACAACTATGAAGATTCGATACTGGTAAGCGAAAGACTCATAAAAGATGACATCTACACGTCGATTCACATTGAAGAATTCGAGACGATGGCGAGAGATACGAAGCTGGGTAAAGAGGAGATCACAAGAGATATTCCTAACGTGGGAGAGGATGCCCTCAGAAACCTTGACGAAAGCGGCATTGTCAGGATGGGCGAATTTGTGAAATCAGGGGATATTCTTGTGGGGAAGATCACTCCGAAAGGAGAGACTCAATTATCCGCTGAAGAAAAGCTGCTTAGGGCGATATTTGGTGAAAAGGCAAGCGACGTTCGAGACACATCTCTTCGGGTTCCTCCGGGTGTTGAAGGTACGGTGATAGACGCCAAAGTATTTACCAGAAAGGGTTCTGAAAGGGACCACAGGACGCAATCCATCGAAGATGAAGCCATGGGGGATTTGTATAAAGACCGTGATGACGAAATCAGAATCATCACCGAAAGCGTCAAGAACAATATCGCCGGCATGCTCGTCGGAAAAACTTCTGCCTCAAAGCTGGTCGATCCAAAGAAGAAGAAGATGTTCCTGAAAAAAGGAGAGCTGATTGAAAAAGAAACTCTGGAAAAAATACCTTTTGGCCTGTGGAAGGACATTTCTCTCGTCCGTGATGAGGCAACAGAAGAAAAGATAGGCACTTTGGTTGCAAATTATGAGAGAAAAAAGGAGATCATTGAGGCATTCTTTGAGGAGAAGATCAGCAAGCTGAAGGCAGGCGATGAACTTCCCCCGGGAGTGATCAAAATGGTCAAAGTCTATATCGCCATCAAGAGAGGATTGTCCGTAGGCGACAAGATGGCCGGCAGGCACGGTAATAAAGGGGTATTGTCGAGGATACTCCCTGAAGAAGATATGCCGTATTTTAAGGACGGAACACCCGTTGATATCATTCTGAATCCTTTAGGGGTTCCTTCACGTATGAATGTCGGGCAGATTCTCGAGACGCATTTAGGCTGGGCAGCAAAAGGCTTGGGTGAGAAGATTAATGCCATGCTGGAAAAGCATCACAGTACCGATCGGTTGAAAAAAGAATTGCGAAGCATTTATTCCTCGCCTGATTTTGATAGTTTTATCGACGGTATCTCCGAGGATAAGCTCAGAGAATTTATAAGTAAATTAAAGAGGGGCATTTTGGTTTCTACCCCGGTTTTTGATGGTGCAGAAGAAAATGAAATCAGGGATATGCTGAAGAAGGTGGGTCTTCCTGAGAATGGACAGACTGTTCTTTTTGACGGAAAGACCGGCGACCCGTTTGATCAGGAGGTCACGGTCGGCATGATTTATATGCTGAAGTTACATCACCTTGTTGATGACAAAATTCATGCAAGGTCCATTGGGCCCTATTCCTTAGTGACTCAACAGCCGCTTGGCGGAAAAGCGCAGTTTGGTGGTCAGAGGCTCGGTGAAATGGAGGTGTGGGCCATGGAAGCCTATGGCGCTGCTTACTCACTGCAGGAGTTCCTTACGGTTAAGTCCGATGATGTGGCAGGCAGAACGAGGATATACGAAGCTATTGTGAAAGGTGAGCATACATTTGAACCTGGGCTGCCAGAATCATTCAATGTTCTTGTCAAGGAACTGCAGAGTCTTTGCCTTGATGTGGACTTAATGGAAGAAGAATGAGAACGTCAAACGCAATGTTGTTTTGGAGGTATTTAGAATTTACGGTTTGCACTTGATAACCCTCTAACAATCGGGAGATATAATATAGTGGAAGATATTTTTAGTTATTTTGAAAAACCGAAGGATCCAATCAGGTTCAGCGCAATCAAGATGTCGCTTGCTTCGCCGGAGAAGATACTTTCCTGGTCCCATGGTGAGGTCAAGAAACCTGAGACGATTAATTACAGGACATTCAAGCCGGAAAGAGATGGACTGTTTTGCGCAAAAATATTCGGCCCCGTGAAAGATTACGAATGTCTCTGTGGCCGCTATAAGCGGATGAAGTATCGCGGCGTTATATGTGAGAAATGCGGCGTAGAGGTTATCCAATCAAAGGTCCGCAGAGAGAGGATGGGCCACATTACCCTGGCTACGCCGGTTGCTCACATATGGTTTCTCAAGAGTCTTCCGAGCCGGATAGGAAATGTCCTCGATTTGAGTCTGAAGGAACTGGAAAAGGTTCTTTATTTCGAGTCCTGGATAGTGCTGGATCCCAAGAACACTCCCCTGAAGAAAAGGGAGCTTCTGACTGAGGAAGAGCTAAGTGAGTTACGCGAACAATACGGTGAAGATGCTTTTGAAGTCGGGATTGGAGCCGAGGCCGTTAGAAAACTTCTTGTCGAAATTGATCTGATAAAGATTGATGAGGAACTGCGTGAAGAGCTAAGATCGACCGTTTCTGATACCAAGAAGAAAAAGCTTGTGAAGAGATTGAAAGTGATCGAGTCTCTGAAGAAATCCAAGACAAACAGACCTGAATGGATGGTTCTCACGGTTTTGCCTGTCATCCCGCCGGATCTACGACCTCTGGTGCCACTGGACGGTGGCCGTTTTGCGACATCCGACCTCAACGATCTTTACAGGCGGGTAATCAACAGGAACAACCGTCTGAAACGCCTGCAGGAATTAAATGCCCCGGAGATCATAGTAAGAAACGAAAAGAGAATGCTCCAGGAGGCAGTTGACGTCCTCTTCGATAACGGCAGAAGAGGCAGAGCCATCACAGGTTCCAATAAGAGGCCTCTCAGGTCTCTCTCCGACATGCTGAAGGGGAAACAGGGCAGGTTCAGACAGAACCTGCTTGGCAAGAGGGTTGATTACTCAGGACGATCGGTCATTACAGTGGGGCCTGATCTCAGGCTTCATCAGTGTGGTCTTCCCAAGAAGATGGCACTGGAACTCTTTAAGCCATTTGTCTATAACCGCCTCGAGGAGAAGGGTTATGTAACCACAGTGAAAAGCGCTAAGAAGATGGTGGAAAGAGAGACTGCCGAGGTATGGGATGCACTCGATGAAGTGGTGCGCGAATATCCGGTAATGCTCAACAGAGCTCCTACTTTGCACAGGCTCGGGATTCAGGCCTTTGAGCCGGTCCTAATTGAGGGGAAAGCGATACAGCTCCATCCGCTGGTTTGCACGGCATTTAACGCGGATTTTGACGGGGACCAGATGGCCGTCCACGTCCCCCTGTCCATAGAGGCTCAGACAGAGGCCAGAGTCCTGATGATGTCAACGAACAATATACTTTCTCCAGCTAATGGGAAGCCAATTATTAACCCCAGCCAGGATATCGTGCTCGGGATATATTACCTGACGCGGGCCAGGTCCAGCGTCAAAGGCGAGGGGATGACTTTTTCAGATCCTGGAGAAGTCCGTAGAGCCCTTGATGCTGATGCCGTTCGCCTTCATGCAAAGGTGCGAGTACGTATTGACGGTGAATTGAAAGATACAACCGTCGGCAGGGTCATCCTTTATGATATTATTCCTCAAGAAATTTCTTTCGATGTCATCAATAAAGTGATGAATAAGAAAGAGCTGGCGAACCTTATTGATAATTGTTACCGGTCGTGTGGCGCAAAGACGGCAGTCTTGCTGGCCGATCAACTTAAGGATTTGGGATTTAAGTACGCTACGTCTTCGGGGTCATCTATTGCGATCCATAATATGGTCATCCCGAAGAACAAGAAAGACATAGTAGCGTTGGCTGATAAGGAAGTGCTTAAGGTACAGACTCAGTATATGGATGGTCTTATTACCGATGGCGAGCGCTACAATAAGGTCATCGATATCTGGGCACAGGCGACAGAAAAGATTGCCGCGGAGATGTTAAGCGGCATCGGTGCAGAAGAAGATGATGCTGCTACCGGGGCGAAGAGGCAGGGAGAAAGTCTGAATCCCATCTATATGATGGCCGATTCTGGTGCGAGGGGCAGCGCTGTTCAGATCAGACAACTCGCGGGTATGAGGGGTCTGATGGCCAAGCCATCAGGGGAAATAATTGAAACCCCGATTACTGCAAATTTCCGGGAAGGCCTTACTGTTCTTCAATATTTTATATCGACCCACGGTGCAAGGAAAGGCTTGGCCGACACGGCCTTGAAAACGGCAAATTCCGGATATCTAACCAGGCGGCTTGTCGATGTTGCCCAAGATTGCATTATAAGCGAAAATGATTGCAACACCATCGATGGGATTTTTGTTTCAGCCCTGATGGAAGGTGGGGAGATTATAGAGGCAGCCGGAGAAAGAGTTCTCGGAAGAGTGGCTCTCGAAGAAATAAAGGATCCTTTTACGGGTGAAATACTGGTGCGCGCCAATGAAGCCATAGATGAGACCCTGGCAGAGAAAATTGATAAGTCTGGTATAGAAAGGATAAATATAAGATCGGTTCTGACGTGCAAATCAAAACAGGGCGTCTGTGCCATGTGCTATGGAAGGGACTTGGCTCACGGTCATCTCGTCAATATAGGCGAGGCCGTGGGTATCATTGCAGCTCAGTCCATCGGCGAACCTGGAACTCAGCTCACCATGCGAACATTTCACATTGGAGGTACTGCAAAGTTTGAGGAACATTCTACGCTCGAAGCGAGGCATGACGGCACTGTGAAGTACGTGAACCTCAACACTGTTAAGGGTCATGGGAAGGATATCGTCGTGATGAACAGGAACGGAGAAGTTCATGTCCTTGACGAACAGGCCAGAAGCCGCGGGAAATACCCGGTCCCATATGGAGCCCATCTCAAAGTCAAGAATGGCAACGTCGTGAAAACGGGCGATCTGCTTGCGGAGTGGGATCCTTTTTCCATACCGATACTTGCCGAAGTTGACGGGACTGTAAAGTACGGCGACATATTGGAAGGAAAGACAATGCAGGAACAGGTCGATGAGGTGACCGGTCTTTCAAGAAAGGTTATCGTCGAATATAAGGGTGCCAACTTACGCACGCGGGTTTCCATCAAAGACGAGAAAGGCAAGACAGTTAAGCTCCCCGGTACCAATGCCGTAGCAAGATATCTCTTGCCTGTGGGGGCAAATATTGTGGTTTCCGAGGGTGATAAGATCAAGGCAGGCGACATTGTTGCCAAGATTCCCAGAGAAACGACTAAAACCAAGGATATCACGGGAGGTCTTCCAAGAGTGGCAGAGCTCTTTGAGGCTCGAAAACCCAGGGAGTTCGCGGTAATAAGTGAGATAGACGGGACCGTTTCATATGGTAAAGATGCAAAGGGAAAAAGGAAAGTAATTATCACCCCGGATGTGGGAGAAGACAAGGAATACCTCATTCCCAAGGGAAAACATGTCAGCGTTCAGGAAGGCGACAGGATTCAAGCCGGTGAAGCGCTGATGGATGGCGTACATAATCCCCATGATCTTCTGGCGATCAAAGGTGAAAAAGCGTTGGCACGGTATTTGGTGGATGAGGTGCAGGAGGTGTACAGACTTCAGGGTGTCAAGATCAATGACAAACATATGGAGATAATTGTACGCCAGATGCTGCGCAGGGTGAAAGTGAAAGACCCGGGCGACACGTCATTCATCGCCGATGAGCAAGTGGAAAGATATCGTTTCCAGGAAGAAAACGAGCGAGTCGTTAGTAAGGGGGAAAAGCCCGCTATTGGGGAACCTATGCTTCTCGGCATTACCAAGGCATCTCTCAGCACGCAGAGTTTCATATCTGCTGCCTCGTTCCAGGAGACAACACGTGTTCTTACGGAGGCAAGCCTTGCCGGAAAGGTAGATTATTTAAGAGGGCTCAAGGAGAACGTAATAATGGGGAGACTGATTCCTGCAGGGACTGGTCTTCCTATGTACAGGAAGTTGGGCATCAAAGCGGCGGATGCTGAGAGCACAGTCGAACTGGAAAGTCAGGAGACGGATGAAAAATTAATTGAAAAAGATGTTGACATAAAGGCCACAAATTGATAGAAAATCATCTTTTATGCACGAATTGCATAAGTTAAGAAACTTTTAGGGGGAATCATGCCGACGCTGAACCAATTGGTCCGCAAGGGAAGGACAAAAATTCAAAAGAAGACGTCAACGCCTGCTCTGGCCGGTTCGCCGCAGAGACGGGGTGTTTGCGTGCGCGTGTATACCTCCACACCCAAGAAACCAAATTCTGCCTTGAGAAAGGTCGCAAGGGTTCGTCTTGCAAGCGGCTATGAGGTGACATCTTATATTCCGGGAGTGGGCCACAATCTTCAAGAGCACTCAGTTGTCTTGGTTAGAGGCGGCAGGGTCAAAGATCTTCCGGGGGTACGGTATCACATTATCAGGGGCACGCTGGATGCCGTCGGAGTTCAGGACAGAAAGCAGGGTAGATCAAAATACGGGGCCAAGAAGCCGAGCTAAGTGAGAATAGGTCATGCCGAGAAGAAGAGAGATAGCAAAAAGAGAAGTAATATCGGATCCAAAGTACAATAATAAGCTTGTGTCGAGATTTATTAATTGTCTGTTGAAGAAGGGCAAGAAAAGCATTGCAGAATCGATGTTCTACGGAGCTTTTGATATTATTGAAAAGAGAACAAAAGAGCAGCCTGTGGAAGTTTTTGAAAAGGCCGTAAGTAACGTCAAACCTCTGATAGAAGTAAAATCACGACGTGTCGGAGGGTCTACGTATCAGGTTCCGACTGAAGTTGTACCTGAGAGAAGAGTTGCCCTGGCAATTCGCTGGTTGATTATTCATGCAAAAGAACGTGCCGAAAAAACCATGCAAGAAAAGCTTGCCGCCGAATTGATCGATGCCGCTAACAACAGAGGCGCTTCCGTCAAGAAGAGAGAAAGCGTTCACAAGATGGCAGAGGCGAATAAGGCGTTTGCCCACTACCGGTTTTAGCTTTATTTGAAGGTTTGGGTGAATATTAATTGGCACGCATTGTTCCTTTACAAAGTCTTCGCAATATCGGCATTATGGCGCACATTGATGCCGGCAAGACTACAACAACCGAGCGCATCCTTTATTATACGCACGGCTCCTACAAAATGGGTGAGGTCGATGAAGGAACGGCCACCATGGATTGGATGGAGCAAGAGCAGGAGCGGGGTATAACGATCACGGCTGCGGCTACTACATGCACGTGGAGCGACCACCGCATGAACCTCATTGATACGCCCGGCCACGTTGACTTCACTATAGAAGTGGAAAGATCTTTGAGAATCTTGGACGGTGCTGTCGCACTTTTCTGCGCAGTGGGTGGCGTGGAACCCCAGTCTGAGGTAGTTTGGGGTCAAGCTGATAAGTATCGCGTCCCGCGAATTATCTTTGTCAATAAGATGGATAGGGTGGGGGCTGATTTTGAGAAGGTTGTTGCCGCGATTCGCGACAGACTCGGGGCACATCCGATACCCGTTCAGATGCCCATTGGCAAGGAGGAATCTTTCCGGGGAATAATCGATCTTATACGTATGAAGGCGATCATCTACGATGAATATTCCCTGGGGGCTAAATTCAGCGTAAATGAGATTCCGCCCGATCTTCTTGATGCCTCTCGTCGAGAACGAGAGAAGCTCATCGAGTTTCTCTCCGATCACGATGAGAGCATGATGAGAAAATATCTCAATGAAGAAGCTCTTTCACAAGATGAAATTATAAGCGCCTTGAGGAAGGCCACGCTGTCGTTAAAAGCGACGCCGGTGCTGTGCGGCTCCGCCTTCAAGAATAAAGGTGTTCAGCCTCTCTTGGATGCAATTATCGATTACCTTCCTTCGCCGCTGGATATGCCCCCGGTGGTCGGCACGGGCAGTAAGGGGGAAAAGATCGAAAGAACACCGGGCGATGACGAACCTTTCTCAGCGTTGGCATTTAAGATTGTGACTGATCCCTACGTCGGCCAGTTGACCTATTTCAGGGTATATTCAGGCGTGCTCTCTGCCGGTTCCTATGTATATAATGTGTCCAAAGGGAAAAAGGAACGCATTGGCCGCTTGCTAAAGATGCATGCCAATAAGAGGGAGGAGATTAAGGAAGTGCGCACTGGCGACATAGCTGCCGCCGTGGGTCTTAACCTGACAACTACCGGCGATACCCTTTGTGATACGGCACACCCTCTTGTATTGGAGACCCTGGAATTTCCCGATCCCGTTATTGCCATAGCCATAGAGCCAAAAACGAAGGCGGATGAGGAAAAACTAGATGTGGCTCTCAGAAAGATCTCCCGTGAAGATCCTTCCTTCAAGGTGAAGGTCGACAAAGATACGGGTCAAACCTTGATCTCGGGGATGGGGGAGCTGCACTTAGAAATTATCGTCGACCGGCTATCAAGAGAATTTGGATTAGGCGCCAACATCGGTAGTCCGCAGGTAGCTTACAAGGAGACTATCAGAAAGAGAATCAGGTCTGAAGGCAAGTTTGTTAAACAGTCCGGCGGCAGAGGACAGTATGGCCACGTATGGCTTGAGATTGAACCAAATGAACCAGGCCGGGGATTTGAATTCAGGAATAAGATTGTCGGCGGGGTTATTCCCGGCGAGTATATTCCTGCAGTGGCAAGGGGCGTTTCCGAGGCTACACAGGAAGGTGTTCTGGCGGGCTTCCCCGTGGTAGATGTTATTGTCAGTGCCGTGGATGGCTCCTTTCACGATGTGGATTCTTCCGAGATGGCATTTAAGATAGCGGCCTCCATAGCATTCAAGAGTGGAGCAAGAAGAGCTCACCCCGTCTTGATGGAGCCGATGATGTCTGTGGAAGTCATAGTTCCCAAAGAATATATGGGTGACGTTATCGGGAATCTCACTTCGAGACGGGGAAAGATCGTGAGCATCGAGTCAAGGCCTTCTTTAGAGGCAATAAATGCCGAGGTTCCTTTGGCGGAAATGTTCGGATATGCTACTGACCTTAGATCAAAAACTCAGGGAAGAGCAACTTTTACCATGCGTTTTCTCAATTACCATGCAGTATCAGAAACTCAGGCGAAACTGGTCATTGACAGACTAAAGGCAGTCGATGAAGCATGAAAAACATAGTGAATAAACGAACCATTTTAAGTTGAAGGAGGTAATGGATATGGCTAAGAAGAAATTTGAGAGGACGAAACCGCATGTGAATATTGGCACCATTGGGCACGTAGATCATGGTAAGACTACCCTGACGGCGGCAATTACAAAACACTTGCAGACAAAAGGATTGGCCGAATTCAGACCCTTTGATTCCATAGACAATGCGCCAGAGGAAAAAGAAAGGGGAGTTACCATTAACGTCGCACACGTGGAATATGAGACGGCGAAGAGACATTACGCCCACGTAGATTGCCCTGGCCACGCGGATTATATCAAGAACATGATATCAGGTGCCGCTCACATGGACGGCACGATCCTCGTGGTGGCTGCTTCGGATGGCCCCATGCCTCAGACAAGAGAGCACATCCTCCTTGCAAGACAGGTTCGGGTTCCCTATGTCGTTGTCTATTTGAACAAGATCGACCTTGTAGATGACCCGGAGATTTTGGATCTCGTAGAACTTGAATTGAGAGAGCTCTTGACGCAGTATGAATTCCCCGGCGATGAAGTTCCCATAATCAGAGGGTCAGCCTTGAAGGCACTGGAGGCTGATGATCCGGACTCGCCTGATGCCAAGTCTATCTGGGAGTTAATGGATGCCGTCGATAAATATATTCCGGAGCCGACGCGCGATCTGGATAAGCCTTTCCTCATGCCCATTGGTGATGTGTTCTCCATATCGGGCCGGGGGACAGTTGTTACAGGCAGGGCGGAAAGAGGTATCATCAGAACGGGAGATGAAGTGGAAATAGTCGGTTTCAGACCCACGTTTAAGACGGTCTGTACGGGCGTTGAGATGTTTCGCAAGACCCTTGATGAGGGCAGGGCGGGTGATGACATCGGCGTTCTCTTGAGAGGCACCAAACGAGAAGAGGTTGAAAGAGGCCAGGTTGTGGCAAAACCGGGATCAATAACACCGCATACGAAATTTAAAGCGGCAGTCTATGTTCTGACCAAAGAGGAAGGCGGGAGGCATACGCCCTTCTTTCCCGGCTATCGTCCCCAGTTCTATTTCAGAACCACGGATGTTACAGGAATCTGTACGCTGCCCGAAGGTGTCGAGATGGTGATGCCTGGTGACAACATCGAAGTTGAAGTAGATTTAATCACCCCCATTGCCATGGAAGAACAGCTCAGGTTCGCTATCAGGGAAGGCGGTCGAACTGTAGGCGCCGGCGTAGTCAGTAAGATAATCGAGTAAAAGGAATACTATAGGTAGATATATCCATGAAAGATCAGAGAATAAGAATCCGCCTCAAGGCATATGATTATAAACTCCTTGACCGGTCTGTCGAAGATATTGTTGAGACGGCAAAAAGGACGGGAGCCCGTGTGGCAGGGCCCATACCTCTACCCACGGAAATCAACAAATTTTGCGTCAATCGATCTCCCCATGTAGACAAGAAATCAAGGGAGCAATTTGAGATCAGGACACACAAGAGACTCATTGATATTATTGAGCCGACGCAATCTACCGTAGATGCGCTGATGAAATTGGACCTGTCTGCGGGCGTTGACGTTGAGATAAAATTATAGATATACGCGACACACTATCGGATCAATATCTTCTTTGTCATGTGTGAAGGGCTTGGATGTCGGTTGTTGGAAATGATGGCGCCCTCATAAAGAGTCGTATACTGAAGAAATCAGGCATACGCAGAACTAACAGGCAGTAACAAGACTGATGTGCACGTAAGCCTTTGGACTGCTCATAAATGTGCTGAATATTGTGGGAAGAATATGAAAAAGTTGCTTGTCGGCAGAAAATTAGGCATGACACAAATTTTTGCGGAAGACGGCGAATCCGTCCCGGTGACTGTCATCGAGGCGGAGCCATCCGTTGTCGTTCAGAAAAAAACTCAAGAGGCTGATGGCTATGATGCGCTACAACTGGGTTACGGACGAGTTAAGCAGAAGAATGTGACGAAAGCCTTGCAGGGCCATCTTAAAAAAGCAAACAAGGGGTTCTTCCGTAACCTGAGGGAATTCAGAACTGCTACGGACAGCTATGAACTCGGGCAGGAACTGAAGGTCGATATGTTTAAGATTGGAGATTATATTGATGTCGTCGGAACCTCAAAAGGCAAAGGGTTTGCCGGCGTAATTAAGAGACACGGCTTCAGCGGAGGCAGGGCGACGCACGGATCGATGTTTCATAGAGCGCCCGGGTCTATTGGAGCGAGTGCGGAGCCATCGCGCGTTTTGAAGGGGAAGAAGCTTCCGGGACAAATGGGCGATGTGAGGAAGACCGTACAAAATTTATTGGTGATCGGTATAAGGCCGGAGCGGAATCTGATTTTGGTTAAAGGCTCCATTCCGGGTTGTAGAAATAGCGTTGTCATTATCAAGCAATCAATTAAAATAGGTGGTTAAGCAGTATCTGGAGTAGATGAAATGCCAGTTGCCGGTGTATACGATATTGAGAATAACAGAGTATCCGAGATCGATTTGAGTGATGCTGTCTTCGCTGCGGAGGTCAATGAAGCCGTACTGCATGACGTCGTGAGAATGCAGATGGCAGGGAGAAGGTCAGGTACCGCGTCAACCAAGAGAAGGCAGGAAGTCAGAGGAGGAGGCAAGAAACCCTGGCGCCAGAAGGGCACAGGCAGGGCGAGAGCGGGGACGACGAGATCCCCCCTGTGGCGGGGCGGCGGGATTGTGTTTGGGCCTCATCCGCGTAGTTACGCGTATAAAGTGCCGAAGAAAGTCAGGAAACTGGCCTTGATGTCTGCCCTGAGTCTGAAAGTAAGGGAAGGGAAAATGTTGATACTGAAAGATTTTCCCATGGACGAAATTAAGACAAAGAAGTTCAAGGAAGTTATTGATCGATTCGGTTTGAAAAAGGTTTTGCTTGTTTTGGACAAATCTAATCCTGTCTTGGAAAAATCCTCAAGAAATATGGAGGGAATTAAATTGATTCGGTCGGAGGGGATCAATGTTTATGACCTTCTGAACTACGATCACGTGGTTCTCTTTGAACCATCAGTGAAGATGATTGAAGGGGCTTTATTGTCATAATGGATATATATCATACTATTAGAAGGGCGCTGATTACTGAGAAGAGCACTGCTGCAAAGGATGAAAGCAATAAGTATATCTTTGAAGTTGATCGAAGGGCAAACAAGATTGAGGTTGCCACGGCAGTGGAAAAGATCTTTAAAGTAAAAGTAGTGGACGTTCATGTTATGAATATTCTCGGAAAGAAAAAAAGGGTTGGGAGGGTTATGGGTGAAAAACGCTCATGGAAAAAGGCAATCGTCACCCTTGCCCCCGGCAATCGTATTGAAATTCACGAAGGTGTGTAAACGGGGAGAGATACAGTCGGATGGCTATAAGGAAATATAAACCAACATCGCCGGGCAGAAGATTCCAAACGTGCTCGGATTTTAATGAAATCACGCGAACTGTGCCTGAAAAAAGTTTGCTCATACCACTGCAACGTACGGGCGGACGAAATTGCTACGGAAGAATAACGATGAGGCACGTTGGAGGCGGTCATAAGAGGCGATACAGGGTAATTGATTTTAGGCGAGACAAGATGGAAATACCTGCCAAGGTAGCGGAACTGGAATACGATCCCAATCGGAGTTCACGGATTGCCTTGTTGCAATATCTCGACGGCGAAAAGAGGTATATCATCGCCCCGTCAAAAATAGATATAGGCGATACGATTGTAAGCTCCGAAAGGGCCGATATCAAACCCGGAAACACTATGCCCATAAAGAATATACCGCTCGGTTCCCTTATTCACAATGTGGAGTTGAAGATCGGGCGTGGAGGCCAGCTGATCAGATCGGCGGGGACATACGGTCAGCTTATGGCTAAGGAAGAAGGTTATGCGCAGGTAAGACTCCCCTCAGGGGAGGTAAGGAAGATCCTGCTCGATTGCAAGGCGACCATAGGGCAGGTGGGCAATATTGATCACGAAAATATTAGCATCGGTAAAGCCGGTCGGTCCAGGTGGCTGGGAAGACGCCCCAAGGTGAGGGGCGTGGCCATGAATCCCGTCGACCATCCTATGGGTGGAGGTGAAGGCAAATCATCGGGAGGAAGACATCCATGCACACCATGGGGCATTCCGACTAAAGGGCATAAGACACGGAAAAATAAAAAGACTGATAAATACATCGTCAAGAGAAGGGGTTAGAAGGTGGCGCGTTCAATTAAGAAGGGGGCATATATAAATGAGAAGCTCCTCGACAAGGTCAGAAGGGCCGAAGAATCGGGAAGCAAGAGTGTCATAAAGACTTGGTCTCGCCGGTCAACAGTTACTCCTGAATTGATAGGGCATACCTTTGCAGTTCATAACGGGAAGAAGTTCATTCCCATCTTTGTTACAGAAAATATGGTGGGACATAAACTCGGTGAATTTGCGCCGACGAGAACGTTTTTCAGCCATGCGGGTGATCGGAAAACAAAGGTACGGAAATAATAACTTAAGTAAGATCGGTGGTTGGAGTTTAAAGATATGGAAGCAAGGGCAGTTGCCAAGTATATACGAGTTTCTCCTCAGAAGGCTCGACTGGTGGTCGATCTTGTGAGGGGGAAAGATATTGGCGAAGCGAAGACAATACTGCAATTCACGAGAAAATATTCTGCAGGCGTCATCAGTAAAGTTTTGAAATCCGCAGTTGCTAATGCAAAACAGAACCCGAATATTGATGAGAGCATCCTTTATGTAAAGGATATTTTTGTGGATCAGGGGCCTTCGCTGAAAAGATGGAGAGCACGGGCACAGGGGAGGGCGGCGTCCATAAAGAAGAGGATGAGTCACATAACTATAATTCTGGATGAAAAGTGAGAATTGAGGAGGTGAAGTTTGGGGCAGAAGGTTAATCCGATCGGTTTCAGGCTGGGCGGTATTAAAACATGGCGATCGCAATGGTTTTCAGAGAAGAACTACGCCGAGCTGGTTCATGAGGATATAAATATTAGGAAATACCTGAAAAAGAAACTCTATCATGCGGGTATTTCAAGGATAGAGATAGAAAGGGCTGCCAGCAAGGCCAAGGTAAATATTTATGCTGCGCGTCCGGGAATCATCATAGGCAAGAAGGGTTCAGAGATTGAGAAACTGAAAAAAGAGCTCGAAGGTGTTTCGAAAAGCGAGATTATTATAAACATACTCGAGGTGCGCAAGCCGGAAGTAGACGCGCAGCTCGTTGCTGAGAATGTGGCCCTTCAACTGGAGCGACGTGTTGCCTTCAGGAGGGCCATGAAGAAATGTGTTACCTCTTCCCTTAAATTCGGCGCCAAGGGGATCAGAGTAAATTGTGCCGGCAGACTTGGCGGAGCCGAAATGGCGAGGTCCGAATGGTATAGAGAAGGAAGAGTGCCTCTGCACACGCTGCGGGCTGATATCGACTGGGGATTTGCAGAAGCAAGTACCGCCTATGGACTAATTGGCGTAAAGGTATGGATATTCCACGGAGAAGTGCTTCCTACGAAGAAGGGGGCGGATAAATAGATAGACTAAATCCTGAATCCTAATGCCGCAATCCTATACAATACCAAAGAAGCCTTTTTGAATTTTACATGCTTTTGATATTTTTTAGGACTCAGGATTTCTGATTCAAGGATATTGTTTTTTTGCTGCGACAACAGAGGTCGTTGAATTATGTTGATGCCAAAGAGAGTTAAGTACAGAAAAGTACAGAGGGGCCGCATGAGTGGCAAGGCAACCAGGGGAAGTGTAGTGACTTTTGGAGAGTATGGCCTTCAGGCCGCCGAATGCGGCTGGATAACATCCCGGCAAATTGAAGCTGCCCGTGTTGCCATGACGCGCCACGTCAAACGAGGGGGGAAAATCTGGATAAGAATCTTTCCTCATAAGTCAATAACAAAAAAACCAGCGGAAACCCGTATGGGTAAAGGAAAGGGAGCACCTGAAGGGTGGGTTGCAGTCGTAAAACCTGGTGTTGTCCTTTATGAAATGGAGGGGGTTACGGAGGAAGTTGCCCGTGAAGCCTTCAGACTGGCTGCTCATAAGCTTCCGATTGCAACAAAGTTTCTATCGAGGGAGATGATTGGGTGAAGACAAAAGAGATAAGAGATCTTGATACTGATGAGCTCACGCAGAAAAATAAAGAGCTTGTTGAGGAACTTTTCAAACTCCGCCTGCGACATAAGGCGGGTCAATTAGAATCTCCTGCCGTGATGAGTTCTGTGCGGAAAAGTATTGCACGTATTAGGACAGTGCTCAGGGAGAGGGAGGTTCAGAAGATATGAGGGAACGAGGCAATAAGAGAACCATTCAAGGTGTAGTGGTCAGCAATAAGATGGATAAGACAATTGTCGTCCGTGCGGAGAGTCTGGTCAAGCATTCCGTGTTTCACAAGTATATGAGACGATATGTCAAGTATAAGGCCCATGATGAGGGAAATGCGTGCAATATTGGTGATAAAGTACTCATAGTTGAGTCAAGGCCATTGAGCAAGGAAAAGCGGTGGCGCATGCGCACAATAATTGAAAGGGCCAAATAACTGAAAATCTACGGAAGAAATTCTGTTCGGCGATAAATGATTCCTGAACAGGTATGGTGATATCATGATTCAGATGCAGACTATTTTAAATGTGGCGGACAATTCAGGTGCCAAGAAGGTCGCATGCATTAAGGTTCTTGGCGGGTCCAAAAGAAGATATGCCAGCGTTGGTGATGTTATTGTAGTTTCTATAAAGGAAGCTATTCCCAATTCGAAGGTCAAGAAAGGGGATGTCATGAAAGCGGTTGTCGTGCGTACCGCAAAAGGAGTGCGGAGGCCCGACGGATCTTATCTGAAATTTGATGATAACTCCGCTGTCCTGATTACTCCTCAAATGGAGCCTGTCGGAACGAGGATTTTTGGTCCCGTCGCAAGGGAATTGCGGGCTAAGCAGTTTATGAAGATCATTTCGCTGGCGCCCGAGGTCTTATGAAAGGTTGGAGTGGGGTATAGGAAATGCAGGTCAAACGGCTGAAAAAAGGCGATATGGTGAAAGTGATTACCGGTAAAGAAAAGGGAAAAACCGGCAAGGTTCTCAAGATCATAAATGATAAAGACCAAGTGGTCGTCGAGAAGCTGAACATCGTTAAGAAGCACAAGAGGGCCGATCAGAAAGGAAAGGGAGGCATCGTGGAGAAAGAAGGGCCGATCAATATCTCCAACGTCATGTTCCTGTGCAACAAGTGTGATGAAGGTGTCAGAGTAGGATACAAGCTCCTGGAAGACGGGGCAAAGACACGAGTTTGCAAAAAATGTAACGATATATTGGATACGTAGGTCAAGATAAAATGGCGAGACTGAGAGATTATTACATAAAAGAGGTCGTACCTTCTCTGGTTAAGGAGTTCAATTACAAGAACCGCATGCAGGTGCCTAAACTCGACAAGATAGTCGTGAATATGGGCGTCGGTGAAGCAATTCAGAACATAAAAGCGTTGGAAAGCGCAGTCGCTGACCTTTCCATGATTGTAGGGCAGAAGCCCGTGATAACGAAAGCCAAGAAGTCGATAGCTACATTTAAGCTTCGCCAGGGCATGTCAATAGGCTGCCGGGTTACACTAAGGGGAGACAGAATGTATGAGTTCTTTGACAGGCTTGTAAATATTGCGCTTCCCAGAGTCCGTGATTTCAGGGGAATATCGCAGAAATCTTTCGACGGCAGAGGGAATTTTGCCATTGGCTTGAAGGAGCAGATAATCTTTCCTGAAATAGAGTATGACAAGATTGATAAAATCAGAGGGATGAATATTGTAATTGCGACGACCGCCAGAACGGATGAAGAGGCGCGACAACTTCTTAGATTCATGGGTTTACCATTTAGAAACTGATAAAGGGAACAGAAAAGATATCCGGAGGAATAGGTGTGGCAAAGAAGTCCTTGATTGCAAAAGCGAGAAGGAGTCCAAAATTCTCAGTGAGGGTTTACAACCGTTGCCCCATATGCGGTAGGCCGAGAGCTTACTTCAGGAAATTCGACATGTGCAGAATCTGCCTGCGGAATCGTGCTTTGAAAGGCGAGATTCCAGGGCTCATGAAGTCTAGTTGGTAAAGTTATATTAAGGAGTATTGTTATGGGGATGACAGATCCTATTGCTGATATGTTAACAAGAATTCGTAACGCCAATAACGTACGATTCAAGAACGTGGATGTTCTCTTATCCAGGATCAACCTCAATATCGCAAAAGTATTGAAAAAATCCGGGTATATAAGCGGCTATGATATTAAGAAAGACGCGCGCGGACATCAGGTGTTGAGAATATACTTGAGATATGCCGACGCCAAGCGGTCGGTTCTTACGAGCATTCAAAGGGTCAGCAAGCCCGGGAGAAGGGTATACGTGAGGAGCGAGCGACTACCAAAGGTGTTGAACGGTTATGGTATTGCGATTCTCTCCACATCCAAGGGGATCTTAACAGATAAAGAAGCAGGTGAGTCGAAACTCGGTGGAGAAGTGCTCTGCAATGTGTGGTAGAAATCTTGTTCGGTATGGTCATTTAGTATCTGGAGATTTATTCAATGTCAAGAATCGGTAAGAAACCCGTTATAATTCCTCAAGGGGTGAAGATCAGTCGGGATAAATCGACAGTCAAAGTCCAAGGCCCCAAGGGGATGATGTCAATGGAAATGCCCCCTGGTGTTGAGGTAGCGATAAGTGATGGGGCGGTAGAGGTAAAAACATCGGCCGAGACGAGAAAAGGGAAAGCCTATCACGGCCTTGTCAGGACACTAATCGCGAATATGGTTATGGGTGTTACCGTTGGTTTTCAGAAGGGTCTGGAACTCTCGGGTATCGGATACCGTGCCGAGAAGAGTGATGACACTCTCCGATTAGTTTTAGGATTTTCCAGTCCTTTAGAATACAGGATTCCTAAGGGCATTGATGTAAAGATTGATAAACAGATCAATATTATGGTCAGTGGAATCGATAAGCAGCTCGTAGGAAGGGTTGCCGCTGAGATTAGAGACCTGAAGAAACCCGAACCCTATAAAGGAAAAGGGATAAGGTATGTCGGAGAAAAGGTTAGAAGGAAAGTGGGTAAGTCCGTCGGAGCCTGATGAATCGATTCGTCCATGGCTTGAAAACATCTTTAACGGTGTGATGCTGAACGCATAAGGGGTAGAGAATTGGCATCGAAAAAAGTAGAAAAGATACGAATTAAGCGTAAGAAGAGGGTGAGAGGAAAAATATTCGGCACGGAGGCTCGGCCGCGTCTTTCGATCTTTAGAAGTTCAAGACACATATATGTTCAGGCTATAGCAGATGATGTCGGACGGACGCTGGTTGAGGCTTCAACGCTGAGCAAGGAAATTGAAGGTACCCTTGATGGTTCTAAGAAGATTGATGCAGCGAAGAAAGTCGGCAATCTTGTTTCAAAAAAATTGAAGGCTCTGGGTATAGAAAATGCCGTTTTTGACAGGGGATGTTACCTGTATCACGGTCGCGTTGAGGCGCTTGCCGAGGGGGCAAGAGAGTCAGGGTTAAAATTTTAGGTTTTTGGGTCTACATTACTCGAAGGGAATGGTTATTACTGAAGATATGGAAGAATTAGAACTTCTTGACAGAGTTATAGCAATTAACAGAACGGCCAAAGTCGTCAAAGGCGGACGGAGGTTTCGGTTCAGTGCCATAGTCGTCGTTGGAGACGGACATGGATCTGTGGGTGCCGGTCTGGGAAAGGCCCACGAGGTTCCGGAGGCGATCAGAAAGGGTATGGAAAGGGCCAAGAAAAGCATGGTTAGAGTTGCCATTTCCAATAGGACTGTTCCCTATGAGGTTATTGGAAAGTTTGGTGCAGGCAGGGTTCTCCTGAAGCCTGCTTCCGAAGGAACTGGCCTCATTGCCGGAGGAGCGGTGAGAGCGGTTCTTGAAGTTACAGGAGTCCATAACATACTGACAAAATGTTTAGGTTCGCACAACCCGCACAATCTGGTTAAGGCTACAATTGAAGGTCTTTGTCAATTGAAGGATCCGGCGGAAATCTCATCCCTGAGGGGTAGAACGGGTGCTGACAGTTGATGATGTCATAAAAGGTCGTCAATCGCTACTGATGAATGACCTCTTATGAGTTGTAATAATCAGTGTGCGCGATATAGAGGGACAAATTGTGGATAAGAAACTCAAGATAACAATGGTGAAAAGCTACATAGGCAGGCCAGAGAAACAGCGGCTGATACTTCGCGGGATGGGACTGGGGAGATTGAATAAGACTGTCCTGCTCGTGGATACGCCTGAGATTCGCGGCATGATTAACAAAGTGAGTCATCTGGTGTTTATGGAAGAAGTAAAGGGGAACAAGGCATGAATTTGAGTTCATTGAAGCCGCCTGCGGGTTCAAGAAAAAAAAGAAAAAGAATCGGCCGCGGCGATGGATCAGGGCATGGCGGCACATCTACAAAGGGACATAAAGGACAGAATGCCCGTTCGGGAGGAAGAGTCAGGCCGGGTTTCGAAGGTGGACAGATGCCCCTTTCGCGAAGATTACCCAAGAGAGGGTTTCGCAACCCTTTTCGTAGAGACATTGTGATCATAAATATAGATCAGTTGAAAAGATTTCCCGAGGGTTCTGTTATAGATAGGGATGCGCTTTTAAAAGCCGGCTTGGTGAATAGAATAGGAGACGGCGTCAAAGTCTTGGGCAAAGGCAATATAGAGTATCCGATATCGGTGAAGGTTGATATGATAAGTCGCGGAGCCAAAGATAAGATTGAGGCTGCCGGCGGCTCGGTAATCGAGGTTATCTGATTTGTTAGACGGCTTAAAAAATATCGGAAAGATTCCTGAACTCCAGAGGCGGATTCTCTACTCGTTTCTGCTCTTGGCTGTTTACAGAATAGGTGCACATGTGCCCACGCCTGGCATCGATACGGCGGCTTTAGCCGCTTATTTTGAACAGGCGAAGGGTTCACTGCTTGGATTTTTTGACATGTTTGCCGGCGGTGCGCTTTCCAACCTTTCAGTTTTTGCCCTTGGCATCATGCCTTATATCAGCGCCTCAATCATTCTTCAGCTCCTGACTATCGCTATTCCGCATCTGGAGAGACTCTCCAAGGAAGGAGAAGCGGGACGGAGAAAGATCACACAGTACACACGTTACGGGACGGTACTCTTGAGTCTGATACAGGGCTTTGGTATCTCTGTTGGACTGGAGAATATGGCCGGACCGACGGGGGTTTCCATTGTCATGGAACCTGGCTGGAGCTTCCGTCTTATGACGGTGATTACACTGACTGCCGGTACTGCATTCATCATGTGGCTGGGGGAACAGATTACCGAAAAAGGTATAGGCAACGGCATCTCGCTCATCATCTTTGCCGGTATAGTCTGCAGGGGTCCTGCAGCGATCTATCAGACGTTTACATTGCTCTCCGCGGGCGAGATGGGCATTTTCTTTATCATAATACTCGTTGTTATGATGATTGCCGTCATAGGCGTCATCGTTTTTGTAGAGAGCGGTCAGAGGAGAATACCGGTACAGTATGCGAAGCGTGTTGTCGGACGAAAGATGTACGGGGGACAAACGACCCATTTGCCTCTTAAAGTCAATACTGCGGGCGTCATTCCTCCGATCTTTGCATCCTCGATCATTATGTTTCCGGCAACGATCGCCAACTTCATATCTCACCCATGGATGAAGCTGATTTCAGACGCTTTGATTCCCGGGAAAATGGTTTATGAATTGATGTATGTCGTCTTCATCGTTTTTTTCTGTTATTTTTATACTGCTGTCGTATTCAATCCTGTGGACGTTTCGGACAACATGAAAAAATATGGCGGGTATGTCCCCGGCATAAGACCAGGCAAAAAAACAGCGGAATATATCGATGACGTCTTGTCTAAACTGACATTTGGCGGTGCCATTTATGTATCAGCTGTTTGTGTCCTTCCCAGCATACTGATCAGTTATTTCAGTGTCCCATTTTATTTTGGGGGCACGGCCCTTTTGATTGTGGTCGGTGTTGCTCTTGACACGGCAGGCCAGATCGAGACCCATTTGCTGACGAGACAGTATGAAGGGTTCATGAAGAAGGGCCGTATTGCGAAACGGCGTTAATGATGCCATATTCTGTAGCATGATTGTCCTAAAGCTGCCGGAAGAGATTGAAAAGATGAGGGCGAGCAACCATATCGTTGCTGAGATATTAAACAGGCTGAAGGAAAAGGTTAGACCCGGCGTAACCACCGGAGAGCTGGATATCTGTTCGGAAGAGCTTGTCCGTAAAAAAGGGGCGGAACCGGCATTTAAGGGTTATATGGGCTATCCGAATTCACTTTGCATATCGGTTAATTCGGAGGTTGTTCATGGAATACCGTCAAACAGGGTTCTGGATGCGGGGGATATTGTAAGCCTCGATTTCGGAGCATATTATAAGGGATACTACGGGGATGCTGCAATAACGGTCCCTGTCGGCGATGTTTCCCAAGAAGCGGCAAGGTTGATTCGCGTTACTGAACAAGGCCTTTACGATGGCATCAGAGAGGCAAGAGCGGGGAACCGCCTCGGCGACATATCAGTCGCCGTTCAAATGCGGGTTGAGACTGCCGGGTTTTCCGTTGTGAGAGATTTTGTGGGCCACGGAATTGGAAAGAAACTTCACGAGGAACCGCAGATACCCAACTATGGCATAAAAGGCAGAGGAATAGAATTGAAGACCGGCATGGTATTGGCCATTGAGCCAATGGTCAATCAAGGCACGTATAAGGTCAAAGTCACTGATAATGGCTGGACTGTGGTCACGGAAGATGGAAAATTATCGGCCCACTTCGAACATTCAATTGCCATAACCAAGGATGGTCCGGACATCCTGAGCAGGATAAATTGAAAAATAGACAACGGATGGTTTTTTCAAGGTTTGTTGGTAATTAATTGATATAGGTTGTTATGGCAAAAGAGGAACCAATTGAGGTTGAAGGTAAAGTAGTTGAAACTTTGCCAAACGCAATGTTCCGGGTTGAGCTCGAGAACGGACACCGTGTCCTTGCTCATATTTCCGGAAAAATGCGCATGCATTTTATCAAGATACTGCCGGGTGACAAGGTTACTGTTGAGCTTTCTCCCTACGATCTTACTCGAGGAAGGATTATATACCGGACAAAATAAACTTAAATGAATAGAGTGTATGTGCGGCATTGCAGTGTGCCATCGGCAGATCGTCCGGCGCGCTTCGGGTTTCAAACCACTCTGTTAAGGAGCGAATATCGTGAAGGTGCGGTCTTCAGTGAAAAAAATTTGTGACAAATGTAAAATTATCAAGAGGCGTGGTGTGTTGAGGGTTATCTGCGAGAATCCAAAACACAAACAGCGTCAGGGATAATTTAGACTATAGTGCCTTTCATCAGGAGGTTATCAAGTGGCAAGAATTGCGGGAGTTGACTTACCGAAAAACAAGAGAATGGAAATCGCTTTAACGTATATATATGGAATTGGCAGGAGCAGCGCGCGGGATATTCTGGAGAAGGCCGGTGTCAGCCTTGATAAGAAAACGGATAACATTGCCGACTCAGAAATAACCGCCATCAGAAATGTCATAGATAAAGAACACAAAGTCGAAGGCGATTTAAGGAGAGACATATCTATGTCGGTGAAGCGGTTGATGGATCTCGGAGCTTACCGTGGACTGAGGCATAGAAAAGGGCTTCCCGTCAGGGGCCAGAGAACGAGTACAAATGCTCGAACGAGGAAAGGACCGAGACGGTCGATTGCCGGGAAGAAGAAATAGAGAAGGAATTAATCCGGAGGGAAGATGGCAAAACAGGTAAGAAAAACAGGGAAAAAAAAGGAAAAGAAGAACATAACCGAAGGAGTTGTGCATATTCAATCTACCTTTAACAATACCATTATTACAATCACTGATCTCAGCGGCAATGTAGTGGCTTGGTCTTCCGCCGGAACGCAGGGGTTTAAAGGTTCGAGAAAGAGTACGCCTTTTGCGGCGCAGGTGGCAGCTGAGGACGCGGTCAAGAAGGCGAAGGAACATGGAATGAGGCGAGTTCAAGTATACGTGAAGGGACCCGGCTCAGGCCGTGAATCGGCATTAAGGTCATTGCAGGTGGCTGGCTTGAACATCAGTCTCATCAGAGATGTTACGCCGATTCCCCATAATGGGTGCCGTCCTCCGAAGAGGAGAAGAGTATAAAATAGATCTTATTTAGGGTTTACATAGAGAATTCTGATTTTTTTATGGGGAGGTTTTTTTGGCAAGATATAAAGAATCCGTGTGTCGGTTATGCAAAAGAGAGGGCCTGAAACTTTTTCTCAAAGGGGACAGGTGTTACGGTGATAAATGTGCCTTTGAGAGAAGGGGTTATGCTCCGGGAGATCATGGTCAGCTTCGCAGGAAGCACTCCGATTATGGCGTGCAATTGAGAGAAAAGCAGAAACTCAAGAGGATGTACGGCCTGTTAGAAAGGCAATTCAGGAGTTATTTTGAAAAGGCTGACAAACAGAAGGGGATAACAGGAACAAATCTTTTACTTTTCCTGGAACGGCGTCTCGATAATATGGTTTTCCGAATAGGCTTTGCCAATTCGAGAAATGAGGCGAGGCAGCTTGTGAGACATAAGCACTTCTTAATAGACGGGAAACCGATAAATATCCCATCCTACTTGGTTAAGGTAGGCAGCGAGATTCGGGTAAGAGAGAAAAGCAAGAAGGTGGAAAGAATAGTTGAGGCGATGGAAATAGTTGCCAGGCGGGGTATACCACAATGGCTGGAACTGGATAAGGATAATTTCAGGGGCCTGGTAAAAACTCTGCCCTCCCGCGAAGAATTGGTTATGCCCGTTCAGGAACAATTAGTTGTTGAACTTTATTCAAAGTAAAATTGTCATAGACTTACAAACATACCCCAAAGGTAAGGAACTAAAAAATGCAAAAGAGCTGGCGCACTTTAATACGACCGAAGCGAATTGAAATTGACGAGAGCACGCATACACGCTTTTATGGCGAATTTACCTGTCAGCCTTTAGAGCGGGGTTTTGGCATTACTCTCGGAAATGCCCTCAGAAGGGTATTGCTGTCGTCTATTCAGGGAGCGGCTATTGTCTCAATGAAGGTTGACGGAGTCCTTCATGAATATTCAACAATTCCAGGAGTCAAAGAAGATGTAACAGATATTATACTGAACCTCAAAGGCGTTCGATTAAAGCTTAATCAGGACGGTCCGAGAGTCGTTCATATCGATGCCTCAGAAGAAGGTGCCGTAACTGCCGGGGATATTATTACAGACGGAACGGTTGAAATTCTCAATCCCGAGCACCATATTGCAACACTCTCCGGACGTAACAAGTTTAAGGCTGAGCTCGTTGTGAAAACGGGGAAAGGGTATGTGCCGGCCCGCAGGGACAGGGCCTCAGATCAATCTGAAGGGACTATAAATGTTGATGCAGCTTTTTCGCCTATTAAGAAAGTGAATTATACGATTGCCCATGCAAGGGTGGGACAGATTGCCGATTATGATCGCCTTGTAATGGAAGTATGGACCGATGGCAGCGTCCTTCCGGAGGATGCCCTTGCCTTTGCGGCAAAGATATTAAAGGGACAACTGGATATATTCATAAACTTTGATGATGTGGATGAGGAAGAACAGCAGGAAGTAGTCGAGGAAAAGGAGAGCGCCAATGAAAACCTGCTCAGGCATGTTGACGATCTCGAACTTTCCGTAAGATCGGCGAACTGCTTGAAAAATGCGGGCATTAATCTTATAGGAGAGCTTGTTCAGAAAACGGAAGCGGAGATGTTAAAGACCAAGAATTTCGGCAGGAAGTCTCTGAATGAGATAAAGGAAATTCTTGCAGAGATGGGACTCAGCTTTGGTATGAAACTCGATTTGCCTCCCTGGAATAAGGAGGAGAGGAGAGACATTGGTGACTTCGGTGCTAAAGAATGAAGAGTTTTATGCTTAGCGGAGAAGGGAGATAGTTAGATGCGTCACGGGAATTCAGGAAAAAGTCTGGGCAGAACGAAGAGTCATAGGGAAGCTATGTTGAGAAACATGGTAACGTCTCTTTTGAAATATGAGAAGATAACGACGACAGATGCTAAAGCTAAAGAATTGAGAAAAGTTGCCGAAAAAATGATCACCCTCGGGAAGAGAGGCGATCTTCATGCAAGACGACAGGCCCTTTCCTACGTAAGGGACAGGGAAGTTGTGGGGAAACTTTTTGATGAACTTTCGTTGCGGTATCGTGACTGTGCGGGCGGTTATACGAGGATAGTGAAGATGGGTAATCGCGCAGGTGATAATGCCCCCGTGTCTATAATTGAGTTTATCCGGGATATCGGTCCGGATCAAACAAAGAAGAAGGTTGTTTCACAAAAGTAGCACGGCACTTCGCGCGATTTCTTACGTTTACAGCAAAGCAGGGTTTTTCGCCGACCCTGCTTTTCTTTTTTTCACTTGTTTTTTTGTCAGAAAAAATATACTTCATAGCAAGTTATAACTTTCTCAATAGTCTCAACTCATCAAAGGTTCTTTACAGAGTCACATTGTGATTTTTATTTGGGCAATGGAGAAGGAGGATTTGTTATGGCGGAAGAAAAGATAGGCGAAGTTGTAAAATTTTTTGCGAAGCCGTGCGTTGCGGCGATAAAACTGACAAATGGCGAGATAAAAGTAGGCGATACGATCAAAATAATAGGTCACACTACGGACATAACAAACACACTTGAATCGATGGAGATTGAAAACCAAAAGGTTGAGAAGGCTGCGGCGGGTGACTATATTGGTCTCAAAGTCTCCGATCGTGTCCGCCCCGGTGATGAAGTTTTTAAAGTTGTCCCATAGGAATCTGTTGATTTAACAAGCCGGGGTTTGTAACTTCTGCTTTCCCTTTTGTTAAGAAGGATTCGGGTTCAATTTGCTTCCATCATCGGTAATAATTAAAGCGCCTGGCCGGTAAGAAAGAATTTATCTTACATTGCACCCTCGCCTTGCAGGGCTACGGTAAAGATTCCTGGTCTTTTATCCACCACTGCACCCTCTCTGCAAGTTGTACAACCGTTCTATAAAGTTGTTGCCTGAACAGGAAAGGTATGTTAGCGTTCCGCCGGCTTCCGACAATGAGAGTTTATGACCGATCCTTGCCGTTAAAGCCTGTTCTGAGGCCGTATCGCGGCATGAATACCTTCCTGACCAGGGAGGACATGGGCCCAGAGCATTAGTAACTCCTCTCATAGGATGAAAAAAGATGCAGATCAGAGTACTGGGTTGCCATGGATCACAGACGCCCGGATGCAATACAACGAGCTTCCTTTTGGACGGTAAGATCCTTGTCGATGCCGGAGCTATTACATCTTTATTGACTATTGAGGAACAAGTTAATATCGATTATGTCCTCGTCACCCATGCTCACCTTGATCATGTGAGAGACATCATGTTTCTGGCAGATAATATTTGTTATCTGCAGAAGGATCGTCCCTTGACTGTTATCGGAACCCGCAATATCATTGATACCCTCAGAACACATCTCTTCAATAATATAGTTTGGCCTGATTTTTCCATGATTCCGAGCCCCGAAAATCCGGTTCTGAGGTTCAAGGCCATAAAGCCCGGGGAAAAGATTAAGCTCGGCGATGTGGATATTACTGCCGTCTTAGTAAATCACGTCATAGAGACGGTCAGTTATGCAATAGAATCCCAGAGAGGATCATTTATTATTATCGGAGATACTGGTCCCACAGAAGAGGTATGGAAAACCGCAAACAAGATGAGTGATTTGAAGGCCGTCTTTATTGAGACATCTCTTCCGGACAGTATGAAAGAAGTCGCGGAGATGACGGGTCACCTGACACCTTCAGATTTAGAGGGAGAATTAAAGAAATTAAATGCTCCCAATCGCAGGATTTATCTTTACCACATGAAGCTCCAATACCGCGAAGCGATTCAGAGAGAGATAGCGACGATAAAAGATAGAGATATTCATGTCCTCGAAGACGGCGAGGTCATTGAGATCTGACTTTCTTTGATCAGGTTACACGAGAACATCCGAAGGCGAGTCCGAATACACCTTTCGCATCAGGCCGCAGGGAACAGAACCAAGTACCCTTCGACGCGTATCACCCGCTCAGGGTCAATTCAGCCGAGTCTTTTTTTCTCGGCAAGGCCTTGAAAGAGACCGGGGTTCATTGAATCAAATGCAGTCGCCTGTTGAATATCTCGATGGACTAAAAAGGTTAGACATCCGTTTCAGCCTTGATCCTATATCGCGATTCCTTGAACGTCTGAATAACCCCCAGGACGCTTACAGGACAGTCTTGGTTGGCGGAACCAACGGGAAAGGCTCCATTGCGGCCATGGTGGCATCGGTTATGTCCCGCGGTTTTCGCGTTGGCCTCTATACATCACCGCATTTGGTCGATGTCCGGGAGAGGATACGAGTCGACGGCCACATGATATCACAAGCGGAGATGGATACGTGGATAGAAGTAGTGAAG
>Ga0182021_10000149_pt1 | contig 65619 bp, 62 predicted proteins | sample 612E3MmetaG_FD_120493 | JGI IMG/M metagenome (GOLD analysis project Ga0182021, IMG submission 120493) | Permafrost microbial communities from Stordalen Mire, Sweden - 612E3M metaG (Illumina Assembly) | ecosystem: Environmental > Terrestrial > Soil > Wetlands > Permafrost | place: Sweden...
CGACCTATACATTGAGCAATTCGACAGCGCAGTATTATGCAAGTCTAAACTGGACGACTTCCGGCACAGGAAGTTTCAGCAATACAACGATCCTGCACCCGGTCTATACGCCAAGTCCGGCGGATATCTCCGCAGGCAGTGTCGTTCTGACACTGAACCTGGTTGCAAATGTTCCCTGTGCAAACATGAGCAGTTCTATGACGTTGAGTATTTCTCGCCAGGCACTCGTAAATGCAGGTCCGAATGCGACGATCTGTGAAGGTTCGACATACCAATTAAATGGTTCCACAACACAGTACTCAACAGGTATCAATTGGACCACCTCCGGTACCGGTACATTCAGCAACCCGGGTGTGCTGCATCCGATCTATACACCAAGTATGGCAGATAATCTGGGAGGTAGTATCACACTTACAATTACCGTGACATCCAACCCACCCTGCGCAAATGCAAACAGTTCGATGACTCTAATCATTACCAGGGCTCCGATCGCCAACGCAGGACCGAATTCATCCACCTGCCAGGGAGTTCCTTTTACCGTAACCCTTGCAACGGCACAGTTCTATAGTTCGCTACTATGGACCGCCCCGGGCCCGGGTATACTTACCAATGCAACAACACTGAATCCGACATACACCCCGGCACCTGCCCAAACAGGTCCGGTTGTATTGACGCTTACCGTGTTCGGTAATACACCTTGCGGATCTGTTATTTCACAGATGACGTTGAACATCATTCCTGCAGCGATTGCCGATGCAGGTCCGAATGCAACAATCTGCGAAGGTTCAGCCTTCACAGTCCTCGGTTCTTCGGCTTCAAATTACAGTTCACTCCTCTGGACAACCTCCGGCACGGGAAGCTATGTGGATGCCACGATCATGCATCCTATCTATACGCCGAGTATGGCTGATGTCCTCGCCGGTACAATAAAACTGTACTTGCGGGCAAACGGGAATGCTCCTTGTTCCTTTGTCAAGGATTCGATGTACCTGACCATCGTCAGGGCACCGGTAGCAGATGCCGGGCCAAACGGAAGCACCTGCCAGGGACAGGCCTTCACTGTTTCAGGAGCTACGGCCCAGTATTACAACTCCCTTCTGTGGACACACAATGGAACAGGTACATTGGGTGGTGTTGGCACTTTAACTCCAACCTATTACCCTGCTCCTTATGAAATAGGTCCTGTAACACTGACCCTCACAGTAACCGGTAACCAGCCTTGCGGAATCGTTACTGACCAGATGACACTGGACGTTATTGCGGCGCCTATTGCAAATGCAGGTCCGGATGTGACTATCTGCGAAGGCTCAGCTTATACTGTAACGGGTGCTACGGCTTCCAACTATTCCGGGATGTTCTGGATATCCAACGGATTGGGGACATTATCAAATTCAACTACCCTGACTCCGACCTATACACCGGCGACAAATGAAGTTGGCACCGTTGCCCTGACCCTGACTGTTTATGGAAATGTTCCATGCGGAGCAGCAACAGATATGATGTTCATATCGATCACACCGAAAGCAACCGCTAATGCAGGCCCGGATATCTCCACCTGCGGAGCAGCTCCGGTTACGCTTACCGCTGCAACTGCTGCACATTACATTACACTGCAATGGAGCACATCGGGTTCGGGAACCTTCAATAATCCGGCAGTACTCAACGCAGTCTATACACCCAGCCCGGCTGATATTCTCAACGGACATGTCATCCTTACGCTGACAGCAGTTGCAAGTGATCCTTGTCCTGCTGCTTCAGATAATATGTCGCTGACAATCTCGAAAGAGGCTATTGCCAATGCAGGACCAGATCAATCAACCTGTGTTGACAACTCCTATATGATTTTGGGTGCTTCTGCTCAAAACTATGCTTCTATTCTCTGGACCCATAACGGAATGGGAACAATCACAGGCGCCAATACTATCGCACCGACCTACAACCCTGCTGCAGGTGAAACCGGCCAGGTGACCCTGACCCTAACTGTAACACCAGTTGCACCTTGTCAGCCGGTAACGGATCAAATGGTACTGACCATTTCCAAATCAGCTACTGCAAATGCCGGCCCGGATGCCACCAGCTGCGGACCAGATCCATTCACGCTTTCTGGCGCCTCCGCAACAAATTACAATGGTGTAACATGGACGACAAGCGGTACAGGAACCTTCAACGATCCACATGCAGTGAACCCGGTTTATACCCCAAGTTTAGTGGATATTCTGACAGGAACCGTCATTTTGACCATGACGATCGATCCGATTGTTCCCTGCGCGGTTGCAGTTGATCATATGACGCTGACCCTTACAGGGACTCCGGTTGCCAATGCAGGTCCTGATGGATCTACTTGTCCCGGTGTTCCCTTCCATGTCACAGGTGCAACAGCCCAGAATTACAGCAGCATTCTCTGGACATCCAATGGAACAGGAATTCTCTCGGGACAGACGACCCTGAGCCCGACCTATACACCTGCACCGGGCGAGTCCGGTACTGTGACATTGACACTTACCATTCATGGCTCCGGCGGCTGCATAAATTCAGTTACCACCAGCCAAATGAATATTGTCCTCGGCCAGCCTATTGCTGCAAACGCCGGCAACGATCAGACCATTCCCAGAAATTCCTCTACGATGCTGCTTGGACTTGCATCAGGAGGGTCAGGGGTATATGCATTCAGCTGGCAACCAGCAACATTGCTGATAGGCGCCTCGACGGATCATCCCGAAACTGTGAAGCTGGGTGATAATGTTACCTTCTACCTGACGGTAACCGACCTGATGACAGGCTGTCAGAATACCGATAGTGTGCATATCATTATGAACCAGGGCATCCAGACGATCGAAGCCGTCAGGGATTATGATACGACGGGTGTGAATATTCCAATCGACGTCACAGTACTGTCCAACGACAGCTATTCACAAAACCTGATGGTTGGTGTAACGCTCTTTGATGGACCTGTCCATGGATTGGCAAGTGTATTCAGCGACAATAAAATCAGGTATACTCCTAACCGTGATTTCTCTGGGATTGATTCCTTACGCTACATTGTTTGTTACAACCAGTACCCGGATGTTTGTGACACGACTGAGGTCTATCTATACATCAGCACTGAATCTCCGGCAACCTGGCTGATCATACGCAATGTCATAACGCCAAATGGGGACGGGATCAATGACGGGTGGTTTATCGATGGCATTGAGAAATTCCCTGATAACACCGTTCAGATCTTTAACCGTTGGGGCGATAAGGTCAAATCCTTCGAACATTACAATAATTCTTCACAGATCTGGAAGGGAGACAATTTTAAAGATGAGCCTTTGCCTGATGGAACATACTACTATATAATAACGATCAGAGATGGTGGAACCCGAACCGGATGGGTATTGATCCGTGGTAGTTCAAAATAATTCGGGATCCTAAAATGTCTTTGATTAAATTTGTTATTAATGCATAATATATCAGAAATGAAAAAGATAATGATCATCGCGCTCCTGTTTATCGGCTCTGCATCTTTTGCCCAGCAGGATGTTCTCTTCACACAATATATGTATAACAAACTGGCACTGAACCCGGCCTATGCCGGAAGCCAGGAACTCTTTGCCATGGATATGCTCACCCGCATCCAGTGGGTGGGCATTAAAGGAGCTCCGAGAACAATTTCGTTTACTGCCCATACACCTTTAAGGAATCCGCATATCGGGATCGGATTTGATGCCTACCGTGATGAACTGGGACCATCAATTGATTATGGGGTGCTGGGTTCATTCGCTTACCGGGTCATTTTCCCGACCACGAAATTGTGCTTTGGTGTTGCGGCGGGTATCAAATATGCCGATATCGACTGGAATGCCCTTGATCCTAAGGAGGAGAATGATTTTGAACTGACGAACCAGGTCAAGAATAAAGTGGTGCCGGATGTCGATTTTGGAATCTATTACTATGGCAGCCAATTCTATGTCGGGTTATCATCCAAACACCTGCTTCAGAACCAGATGATCGTTTCAAGCACATCGCCCACCGATACCAAGAACAGCTATACCAAGTTACTCAGGCATTTTTACGGGATGGCAGGAGGCGCTTTCCCTTTGGGAGACAACCTGGTTTTCATGCCATCGATCTTGTGTAAATACGTTCAGAATGCCCCGTTTCAGACGGATCTTAACGCCAGCTTCATGATCCATAATATCCTGACGCTTGGAGCTTCTTACCGTACCGACGCAGCCGTAGGCTTATTGGTGGAGGTCAACATTACGAAAAACTTCACATTCGGATATTCTTATGACATCTGGTTCAATTCCCTGCAACAATACAACAAGGGCTCACATGAGATCCGGCTTGGATGTGGTTTTGATCTCTTCGACCGAAACCGTATGCTTACTCCCAGGTATTTTTAATCTTTAAACAGCTCAGCATATGAACAAGCGTATACCATTACTCATCCTTCTCCTTGCGATCGTCATTGTTGTTCCGTCCTTCGGACAGATAAAAAAGGCCAAAAAACAGATGGACCTCTTCAATTATTCTGAGGCGGCCTCGATCCTTCAGAAAACCATCCGTAAGAACGATCCTAAAACAGTCAGGGAAGCCACCCTGCTGATGGCGGAATGCTATCGTAAACAGAATGACATGCTGAGTGCAAAAGCCTGGTACGGAAGGGTAATTGAGGCGGGAAATACCGATCCCATGAACTATTATTATTATGGCCAGGCATTGCGTGAAACGGGCGAATACCAGAAAGCAAAAACCATCTTCCTGCATTATGATTCGATTGCATCGAAGGACCAGCTGGGAAAAGTATATGCTTCGTTCTGCGATAGCGCGATGGCATGGCAATCGAAACTCCCGGCATATGAAATTAAAAATGCTTCGGCACTGAACTCCAAACAATCAGATTTCGGACCGGCTTTTTATGACAATGGGGTAATCTTTGCCAGCGACAGGATTCTCTCCAAACTCGATGGGAAAACATATGGCTGGACGGGAAACAGCTTCCTTCACCTTTTTTGTGCGGATCCTTCTTACCTGGATGATTATTACAACGATTTTCAAACCCCAACGCTCGCTCCCGGGATGTTTAACCAGGAATACCATGATGGACCTGCAACATTTAACAAAGCTTATACGGAGATCTTCCTTAACCGGACCTTCGTTCATAAAGATAAAGGGAAGAAAGACAGTAAAAGCATCCGGACGCACCTGTTGAAGATCTTTTATGCAACACGAAAAAATGGGAAATGGCAAAAACTCACACCCTTTTTCCTCAATAATGATGAATATTCTGTAGGGCACCCTGCATTGTCGCCCGATGGAAAAGAACTCTATTTTGTTTCTGATATGAAAGGAGGATCCGGCGGTACCGATATCTATTTCTGTACACGTGAAGGTGAAAAATGGAGCAATCCTACAAATCTTGGGAATGTCATTAATACTTTCGGTAATGAGATGTTCCCGTTTATCGCCGATAACGGAGATCTCTATTTCGCATCCGACGGGCAGCCGGGATTTGGCGGATTGGATATTTTCGTTTCCTGCAGGATGGATGGAAAATGGACCACCCCGAAAAACCTTGGGCTACCCATAAATTCTTCCTATGACGATTTCAGTCTTGCTGAATATAAAAACACCGGGAAGGGACTCTTCTGTTCCAACCGTCCCGATGGCAAAGGAGCGGATGACCTTTATTGTTTCCATCGTATTCCTGTGGAACAATTGAAATTACCCGTTACAGCTCCCCCGCCTGCCATGGTTTCCGGTTGTGTGAAGGATAAAACAACCCTTGAACCCATCCCGGGAGCAATGGTCTTTTTACTCGACAATGAGTCCGGGAAAGTGCTCGTTATTAAAGCTAATTCGTCCGGGTGCTTTAAAACACCTGTGAACAAAGGCACTCATTACCTCGTGAAAGCCATGCAGAACGGTTCCATCGCCGATTGCCTCCCATTCTCTTTTGATGTTAAGGAAACAAAAACCGATCTTTCCCTTCCCAGGAACCTTCTGCTGGACAAACTGTCGGTGAACAGGAAATTCAAACTGGAGAATATTTATTATGACTTTGACAAATGGAATATCCGGAAAGACGCGGAACCCTCTCTGAATAACCTGGTAACAATCATGAAAGAGAATGCGATCACCGTTGAACTGGGTTCTCATACCGACTGCCGCGGATCCGATGAATACAACATGCGGCTTTCCCAACACCGCGCAGAATCTGCTGTTCAATATATTGTTTCCTCAGGCATCGATCCGTCCCGGATAACTGCACACGGATATGGAGAAACGCAGTTGACAAATAAATGCAGCAATGGCGTTCCCTGCACGGAACCTGAACACCAGGCAAACCGGCGCACCGAATTCAAGGTACTTTCATCCTACGAGGATAAAACAAACAACACATTCAACCCTGACAGATTCAGGGAAGGTGAAATCATCGACAGCAGGTTCCTGCCGGATGGGTTCTTCTATAATTGCTCACCAGGGAGTAACTGATTTGTGATTCCGGGTGACAACATCATCCGGGAGGAAATACTGGTTCAGCATCAATTCAAAAAAAGCCGGATATTTGTCCGGCTTTTTACATAAGTAAGAATATTAAATCCAAAAAATCAACGCGTTCTTGTTGTGGCAGGCCAAAGGTTGAAGATATACACAGAACCGGGGACAAAAACACCTGTTTTTGCATCCGGGGATACGATGATACGGTCGGAAAGAATGTCGGTATTAGGATCCAGAACAAGGCGGGCGACACGGGTCCCTTTTACCGGACCGGCTTCGGAAAAAGTGTAAATGAGTTTATTTATGTTGGAAAGCTGTGGTGGGGCAACCAGCCTTCCGTTCTCATCGGTAATGACGACAAAAAAATGCGCTCCGTAAAAAAAGGATGGATCGGTCGTTATGTGAATATTTATCTGGTAGATGATCATCCGGGAACCCGCTATGGCTCCTTTATCGTTAGCAGAAAATACCTGGAAAGATACCATCAGAAGGATGACTGCGATCAGTGTTTTTGCAAGTGTTTTCATGGCGTTGGTTTATGGGATTTTGTTTGAACAAAATTTATCCGGCACTTAGGGGGAAAATAAAGAAGGTTATTCTATTTCTGCTTTCATCTCTCTGACAGCCGGAGTGGAAACGTACAGGTTGAACAGATAACTTTCACCGCCAAGAAACAATCCTGTATGCACATCGGGATTGAACATATAGAGGTCTGTATGCGGACGGAGTCCGTTGCTCAGTTGTGCTATGCGTGTTCCTTTAACCGGTCCTGCTTCTTTAAAATCATACTCACTGTCTCTTGGTTTTAACTGCTGGGGAGGAGCAATCATCCGTCCGTTTTCATCTGTAATAACAACAAAAACGCCACAGACAAAAGACAGGTTGTGTTTATCCAGGTGAACCATTACTTTATAAGTGATGGTGTTCGAGGAACTGGAGGTTAATCCTTGTCCTGACTTTGCGTTAACCTGGGAAGAAAGCATGAAGATGCTGATTACGATGAGGATTTTTGCAATTGTTTTCATGGTGTTGGTTTTTTGGGTTTTGTACGAACAAAATTATACCCATCCTTTTCGTTTGGGAAATTGATCCCTGCGAATGAAATGTCTGATCCAATAAAAAATCCGGAAGAAATACCTGGAAATTGACAGGAAAAGAAGTTATTCTGATATTTTGCGGAAGTGATCGGGAGAGAGGCTTGCATTCCTGAAAAAATGCAAAAGGAAACAGGTAAAAAAGAGATTTTCAGTAAAAGTTCTACGGAAGGATCAGTAATGATCGATCCGGTTATCAAGCATTTTCTTGCCCAGTATGGTTATAATTGAAACGGGGGGAACCCGTAGGCCAAAACATCATTGGTGTATGTGCGATGGCCATGATCAGTCCCTTTTCCGATAAATTATACTTCGTAAATTGCAGACTTATGTCCCCATACAACAAAAAAAGCCGGACGAGGAATTGTCCGGCTTTCCCTGCGAAATGAGGAGAATTATTCTCCTGTTGTTGTTGGGTTCGAACCTGTAGAAAATTCAACGTACAGGTTGAACATATAATTGCCGCCAAGAATGAATGAACCATTCTGAACATCAGGAGCACTGTTGAACAATCTGCAGGTGGTTCCATCGGAATATACCAGCTGTGCTTTGCGGATTCCTTTTACACATGAGGATTCATAGAAATCATAGGAGATCTTCCCGTAACGGAGCAATTCGGCAGGGGCGACCATCCTGTTGTTTTCATCGGTCATTACAACAAAAATATTCCTTGTATAGAACGGAACATCTTTTGGCAGGTGTACCATTACCTTATAATGTACTTTGCCGAGAATGGGTTGGTTGCCTCCGGCAATTACTTGTAAAGAAATCATCAGGATGCTGATGGCGATGAGGGTTTTTGCAATTGTTTTCATGGCGTTGGTTTTTTGGGGTTTTGTACGAACAAAATTATACCCGATTCCTCCGCCTGAGAAATTGATCCCTGCGGAGGGTTCGTTTCGTTCTCTGTAAAATCCGGAAAATCCACTGCAATAAATGCCACAAGTTCCCATAAGTCTTGATTTTTTGCGGAGGCCATTTATAAAAATGCAAGGTTCTCCTGAAAAAATGCAAAAGGAAAAGGGTAAAAATGGGAAAATTCCACAAAGATTCCGGATAGTAAAAAAGGCCGGATAAAATCGTCCGGCCTTTCCCATAAAGAAATATACCCTGTAATCACTTGCCTCCAGTAATAGAAGGATACAAGTCGAATACATAGATATCGCCAGGAAGGAATTTTCCTGTTTGAGCATCAGGCGCGCAATAAAAGTTGAGGGTGGTGGGAACAATTGGGTCATTGACGAGGCGGGCCACTCGGGTACCCTGAACGGGCCCGGTCTCAGAGAAAAAATAGGTATAGGTTCCTGTTTTGAATCGTTGAACCTGATCAACGGGCCTTCCATTTTCATCTGTCATGGCTACATAAAGAATAAGGTTGAAATTATTAATGTGTGGATTCTGACCAAGGATTTGAACCTTATAGCCGATCTGCTGAGATCCCGGACCTCCGCTGATAGCAGCATTAACATGCAGGGAGAACATAAGGATGCCCACTGCGATGAGGGTTTTTGCAATTGTTTTCATGGCATTTGGTTTTGGGTTATACATGAATTTTAATTTTCCTCTTCCGCGAGAATCTCCAATTGCACTCCGGGAAATACCAGAATTGCAATTGAACTCTGATTTCCGGCGGATTTTGCCCAAAACGATCCTGATATATAAAATATTGTATATGTAAAAATATTTTATCCTGACTGGGATTCTCACTGAATTTCCAAACCAGATAGTAAAATGGATAAACTCAAAACTGTAAATATTTAACTACCTGTAAGCCGGCAGGTTTATGATTTTACCTTTTTGCCATTTTAAGGTGAAAATCAGATGGACTGCCTATCGGGTATATCCACGTTTTCGGCCGTACAAATGGATTGCAGTTTGCCAAATGACCAAGGTTGATCATAATTAAAAAGCACTCCATAAGGCCTTTTTAAAAGTGTGATCAGGTAACGGGTATCTTTATCGTGTTCCTGCTGGATCCGGGCTTCAATATCCTTCCAGTCGGGGGAACATAATTTTAAGGGGATGAACAAGTCGGGTTCCATCGACGACAGGGTGATCATACTCAGGTCATCCATTAAGAGTTTGTTTTTTGTGCGGTTGAGGTGGCGTTCCCCGAATTCGGAAAGTACCTGCATATACTTCCCGAACAGGATGTGTTCATTCAGTAAAAAGACGATTCCGGAAGAATCAAAAGCCCTCCAGAATGCAAGTGGATGAGGTTGGCATAAAAACCTCCCAAGCATAAAGGCCCCTGCAGAAAAACCACTGAGTTTATCTTTCCGGCAAAGCCGGATGATACTTCTGAAAAAGAGAATCTTCCTTTCGGTAGAAAGCAAACTGTAAATTTTATGCTGGTCCAGGTGAGATCCGATCCCGCTTTTCAGGATTTCCGTGCAATAATAATCCATATGAACATCAAACCAGCCATTCACAAATTCAACAGCTTTCTGAGGCTGCTGGTCATAATCATTACGGATCAGCTTGACCAGGTCGGGCAGGGTCATGGCCTCTTCAGACTTCAGGGTATCCAGGATCTCCTGGTAGTAACCATATGCTTTGGCCATATTGATGAATACCTTTTCTTCCTTTTCTTCCATTTCCAGGGATTTACCTTCGAGGTATTTCTGAAAACGTGCCGGTTTATAATTGGCTTTACCGATATAGATGCAGTGATGCTTGCTCGACACCGTGATCCACTCTCCCTCATGGATGATCATCCCGGAATCGTTGGCGATGGCATTTTCAGTCAGGCTTATGTGATGGTTTTTCAGGTTGATAAAAGCAGGAATGCCATATCCCAGGCAGGCCGTCACCACATGAATGGCCAGCGGGTTCATGCTCAGGATGGCGTCCAGCTCGCCCATGAAGATGGTTTCTGAAGGAATGAAATTTTCTTTGCAAAGGCAGACCTTTTCGCCCTTTTTTTTCGCTTCCAGGGCCTTGGCCATGGAGAAATAGATTTTTGTCGACACCGCGGAGCGGGGAAGTACCGAAACCCCATAGCCGAACAAAGCCAGTGATTTCAAAGAGAGGTCGTCGATCCGCTCTGAGAAGATCTGGCGCAAATGGTAAGGGCGGATCAGCTGGATCACCCTTTTTTTTGAGATGATTTTTTTTTGGTAAAGGTCGATGGCTGTCAGGAGCGTTGACCGCCCGGTAAGCTCCGACATGTTCAGCTGAAGAATGGCAAACAGCGAGATGCCCCCAAAGGATTCCACCGCAAATTCAATGGTTGCAGGAGATTTGAGTTTCACTTCCAGTTTTGGTAGCATTGGGGTGAAATGATAGATGGCCGGAAATTCCTCCTTGATTTCGTTGCGGTCAAAATACTCCCTTTGCTCGGCATGAACGGTCCCGGTCATGATCTCCTCACCGAAAATTTCCCTGACACTTTCTATTTGTATACCGAGCCCGGTGCGCGGATGACGGCTGTACAGTACACCGGGATAAGATTCCTGGTTTCGGACAGTCCATACCATTTTTTGAAGGATCAACGCCGGATAAGTAGCGTGGCCGCGCTGAAATGTATAGATCAGGTCCTGGTTTCGCGTATAAAAGCTATGCGAAACACCCATAAACATCTTCACCTGGTAATGTGCATCGTGTAATATCCGTTCATCGATGCTTTTTATTCTTTTGAAAAGATGAGCAATCTGTTCCTCTGTATCTTCAGCGGCCGGAACATAATTTTCTCTTTCTTTTCGGAAGAAATCCTCTCCCGAACCCAGGATCTGGCATAGGGACTGAAGGTTATTCAGGTAGATTTTATTTGCTACCTGGCGCCCATACTGACGCTCAAGTGAGCGGAAGCTGAGCTTCGTAACCCCGACATTCAGGTAGGTCGGCATCAACCCGGGTATGTAATAAGGAGTAGCCGACCGCATCGCGAAAATCAGCGCATGGTCCGGATCTCCCAGCTTTTCGCCGGTCATTTTTTCCAGGTTGGAGATGGCTGCCTGGAGCCAGGTTTCTCTCTCCCGGGCATTTAGCTGGTAGGAATGCGAAGTCAGCACACAGAAATCCGGGACAGGATAGCCTTCCTGGTAAAGATCATGCAGAACCTTCCCTTTCTGACTTAAAAGAAGTTCGTCATAAGGAATTGTTGTTGCAGCTGGGACGACCGAGTCGTTTTCGATAAAATGTAATGACCCGAACTTTGATTGGAGCAATTTCAGGTATTGGTCAGCGAGGTTTTCTCTTTTTTCCCGGGCGACGGCATTATCCTTGAAAGAAGCACTGAGAAGATCCAGGTATTGAAGTGCCTGTTCCCGGTCGGGCTGACACAGGATGGATACATCGATATTTCTTAATGGAAGCGAATGAAATTCCTGCTCTCCCGGGGTGTTAAATTCCAGCTCAGGCATCAGAAATCCGGGAGATCCTTCAGCCAGTCCTTCATCAAACGGATGCGATAGCACCTGTTGAATGGAATAGTAATTCGGGTAAAAGGCCCTCAGGCGGAATTCTATATGGGTTTTTCGGGACATTTCCGGAACTGTGATGGGATGATGGATATCTTTTTCAAATTTCCGAAAAATTTTGGATCATCCTTCCCGGACAGGATATTAATTTTTTCTTGTAAGGCTTAAAATCCAAATCCTACATTCATATGAAAGCAGCTAAGGGATTTTACCTCGTTGATGGATTCAAAAGGATTCGAAGGATAACTGAGATTTGAACGGTTCCCTGTGAACTTATTGAAACAGATGTCCCAACCCAGGGAAAGATCCAGGAAATATTTATCGTAAACGAAGATCTTAAGTCCCGGGTTAATGGCAAGGTAAAATCCGGGGTTTATTTTATCGATGTGAAACCGGTAGTGGTCAGTCGTTTCATAACCGAGCAAATTATCCACTTCGGTATATTCGCCATCAATCTCTTTATTCACCGGGAAACTGCAACCTATATCAAATGAAAAATAGGGAGTAACCCGTTTCTTTATTAAATTTAAGCGCACGTCCACGAAAACAGGAATAAAGGGAACCGAAAAACCAGTTGAATTTTCTGTAGAACTGGTCGCAAGCAGCAAAAATATAAACTGATCGAACGATGAATAAATCCGGAGGTACCCTGTACCGGCTCCCACAGAAAACAAGGGTGAAACCTGGTACCCGGCCACAATCATACCATTAAAGTAGGAATATCCTTTACCGGAAGAAAAACCCACCGATGCAAGACAATACAATCCCTTTGTCTTAGGGATGTAATAAGAACGGATCGAAGGGCTGTACCCCTTTAAATACCTGCCTTTCACCGACAAATTATGAACAATGGAATCCGGCTTGACAACATACTGATCTGTTTGTCCCTGCCTGACAAGGATTTTCTTTTGAACGGTCAGTGAATCATGCTTAAAAAACAGGGTATGCCTGCCTGTATCGATTCCGGAAACAAGCACATGATGGTAAATCGTCATGTTTTGAGCCGGCAGGGTATCAACAACCAGCATCCCGCTCATTTCCGTTGTAACCTTAATCATCCCAACCGGGTGGCTTTTCCTTTGAGCCATCACGTTGATATTTGCAAAAAGGAGCAGTAAAGCAATGCTGGTGGAAAATCCTGTCTTTTTCATGGCTGTATTCTTTGGTTTGCCATGTAAAGATAAAATGAGAAAAACGGGAAGCGAAATGGATTACAGCAGGGGACTTCAAGCCTGCTACGGAAAGTCACAAAAAAAACACAGAAACGAAAATCAAGAGAAATTTTTGCTGCAGATGTTCGTTTTCGGTTTAATAACAACAACGCTTTTTGGGAATATATCGTAAAAGAAAATCCACAATTGCGGATTTTGCAAGAAAAAATGGTAAAATGAAAAATGGCAAAATAATCTTACCATTTTAGATTTTACCATTTTACATTTCAAAACAATCAACCCCATTTCTTCACGGCAGCACCGATTGCAGGACCTGCCTTCCCAAGATCTTCAGGTTTCATTACCGGGATCCAGTCAATATCAGCATTCAGCCACAAAAAAAACGGCTCTGCAAGCGCTGGCAATTCAGATGCATCGTTCAAATTAACGATGATATATGCACCCCTTTGTCCGCAGATTGTAGTAAAATAAGCAGCTTCTGCCTTTATTTCTGTGAGCAGTTCATTCATCTTGTGTCCAAATTGTGGATCCCTGAGTGCTTCATTGCCTTTTTCCAACGACATCCGGACTTTCATTATATATTTCATGTTGTTTCTCCTTTTTAATTTAGTGACTTGATTTTTGAATTAATACTTAACAGACAATTATAAAAATCAGGATACAAAGCTAATATATAAACAGTCTAAATAAAAATTATATTTCAATATTTTTTTTCCTGTACATTCTTCCTTTACAATCATACAGGCTCCGCGATCAAATAGTATTCATTTTTCATTTTCCTTTTTTTATTCCACCTTCTGAATATAAGGTATCGTATACCCTGACTGCGGAATCATGATTCAGGGTTTCGGTAATCAGAAAAATCCGGGAAAATTAATGTTAATTTGGACTAAATTAATGTATATTTGTTGACAGATTTACCGGTCAGAATTATGAAACATCCGGTAACCAAATGGAATCTCAAACCTAAATAAAGGAGGAAACAATGATAAATTCAATCCTGCGAAAATTAATGATGACCCTTATGGCTGTCATGGTGATGGCCGGGGCCTGGGCACAGGCAAGTGCACCTGCAATGCCTGAAGCTGTTATAAATCTGAATAAATTCAATGGATCCTGGGAGGCAAAAGTGACCTCTGTTATGGGAGATAAAACTTACCAATTCGACTATAACGTAAAATGCATGCCGATCGCCGGTGGGAATGGTGCCTACTGGGAGGAAAACGGAACCCATCCTGCACTTGGAGAAATGCATTCTTCCGACCTTTTCGGTTATGACCGTGCCGATGGAAAACTCCATTGCTACACAGTTGATAATACGGGTACCACGCGCGATCACATATGTGAATGGAAATCTCCGGATCATCTGGTTTTGATGTACACTAACAATGAAAAAGGCAAGCAGATAAGCGAAAAAATGGATCTAAATTTTACGGGGGACGACTTGCTGGATTTCACGATGATTTCGACCCTGGATGGTACAACCCAATGGAGCGGTTCCGGAACGTTTCATAAAGTCGTGGAAAAATAAGTTCATCAACCTGCACAAAAAAACTGTCCAAATCCCGGGCAGTTTTTTTTTTACTGTTTTTCGATGAATTCCCGGATTCCAGGGAAAGAGAATTAAATAAGTTTTTTCATGCTTCCCTTTTGAAGGAGATCCAGAAGAATATTTCTGTGTAAATTGCGATTACGAATAAAGCGAAAATGAAAAAAATCCGGGTTTCCTGCCTGATAACTTGTTCCCTCCTGGTTTTCTCCTGTGCTTCTCCGCTCAAATCCTATCATAAAGCCATTGCGAAAGTTCCGTACGATGTCGTCATCGTACCTGGCATCCCTTACCAGGACCAGAACTGGGAGAGCAATGTCATGAAGACAAGGGTACTATGGTCCTTTTACCTTTATTCAAAAGGGATCGCACACAATGTGATTTATTCGGGAAATGCCGTCTATTCGCCTTATGTGGAAGGGAAGATCATGGCCTTGCATGCAATCGCGCTGGGTATACCCCGCGGACATGTCTTTTCTGAAACGAAAGCCGAGCATAGCACGGAAAACCTGGTCTATTCTTACCGGATGGCGAGAATGATGGGCTTCAAAAAGATCGCTGTCGCTACCGATCCGTTTCAATCAGCCACATTGAAAACCTTTGCCTGGGATCGTGGAATACTGGTAGATTTTATTCCAATTATTTATGATTCCCTGAAAACAATGAAAGTGGATTCCCTTTTACACATTGATTCTTCTTCAGCTTTCGTGGGCGATTTCATCCCGCTGCCCAAAAGAGAGAATATCCTGAAAAGGATACTGGGAACCCTGGGTCTGGAAATGCGAAACCCCGGATCGGAGTAAGAACTGCGTGGCAATTTTATGATTTTATCCTCAGCAGGAGCCGGCACCGGCTCTCCGGTTCGCCAGCTACTATCAGGAATCCATCAGAAAATCCGGGAAAAAGAAGGAGGTCTCATTTTCCGAAGACCTTTTTGAGGATTTCAGTGGTCCGTTCAGCAGGATTCTGGCGGATCTTTAATTCCTCTTTGGCAATCATGATAAATAGCCCACTGATGGCTTTATCTGTCACAAATTCGGTCAGGTTTGGATTTTGCCGTGACACAAAAGGGATCTGGTTGTATGTCTTCACGACATCTTCCCAGAGCCGGGTGGCATTGACCCGGTCGAGTGAAGCTTTCACCACCGGGCTGAATTTTGCTTTGAGTTCCGGAGTGGTTGTCCGCATAAGATATTGCGTACAGGCATCACTCTTCCCCCTCACGATTTGGATGGCATCCGAGATGCTCATCTTCTGAATAGCAGATACGAAAATAGGGCCAGCCTCTTTTGCGGCATCTTCAGCGGCACGGTTGATGGAAAGGATCACCTCGTCTGCCTGGCTTCCCAGTCCGATTCCCCTCAGTTTCGATTCAATGGTCCGTGCATTTTCGGGGAAAGGAATTTTGATCTCCGGGTTGCCAAAATACCCGTTAACTTTTGATACCAGGTTTACACCCGCACCGGTGCCTTTCACAAGTGCTTCTTTTATACCGTTCACGGCATCTTTCTCGGTAAGTCCCTGCGTTGCCGGTTCAACCAGCTTAATGGCTTCGTTCAGGATCTGGCCCTTTGCCATAAATGCGAATCCCAGGATGAGAATTACCACTGGCAGGAAATGTTTTTTCATCATTCAGTTTTATTAACGTTAATACCTGACAACCTTATGACAGGAAGTATTCCCTTTTGTAATATACTTTAGTTGCAGTGCTTATTAGTCCTGAAAATAAACAAGTTTTCGTGAAAAAAAGTATCGCTGGAGGAAAATAAATAGAAGACCAGGATTGTGGAAGAGAAGAAACGGCGAAACTATTCTACCATTTTGCATTTTGCCATTTTGCATTTGAAAAGAAAATATCCTTTCTATCCTGTCCTGCTGATCCTTTTCAATGCTTCAGCATCGAGGAGCACCATTTCATGGTCCGTGATCCTGATGATTTCTTCATTCTGGAATTCCCTTAGGACCTTCCCCGCACTGTCCTTCGACATCGCAGAAAGATCAGCCAGATCCTGCCTTGAAATCAGCATCGGGAACCTGTTACTTTGAAAAATCTCATTGAAAAGATAAAGGAGTGTATCCGACATCCGGCCGGGCATTTGTTTTTGGGTAAGATAAATTAACCGGTTATAGGCTAAAAGCGTATTCCTGCTGAAATCCTTCATGAATTCCTCCGCAAACAGACTGTTTTGTTTGATGATCTTCTTAAATACATGAATATCAATAAAACAAACCGATGATTCCATCAGGGCGGTCACAGTATAATGGTGCATCAGGTCTAAATAAATTCCGGGACCACCGATGAAGTTTGTTGGCTTGACAAGCCTCAGGATTGCATTCCGTTGCTCTATCCCTTCCAGGTATAATTTTGCCAAGCCAGAATTCACCGAAATCACATGCGTCATAACCGTCCCTTGCTTACGGATGGTCTCCCCGGGTTTAAATATTACATTGATCCGGTTTTGCTGAATCGTATTCAACTCTTCATCAGAAAGCAAGCAGAATAAGGGAGACTTGCATTCACAGGAAATGCAGTTCGTTATTGGATTCTCTAAATAATTTGACATTCCTTTCCTGTTTTGGTATATTTGTGAAGGATCCGGGTATCGGTTATCTACCGGCAGTAAAGATAAAAAATATTGACATATATCAATATTTATGCATTTTCTTTCCTTCTCAATTTAGAATAATTTCCTGTTATTCCAGGCAAAATTCCTGGTACATATTAAATAATGCCAATGTGTTTCAATGTAGTTTTGATAACCCAAAAAGATCATAAGTTTCCCTTGAAGATGAATTTTTAAGTTATTGGATATAAGGCAGGAAAACCTGAAAATAGAATTATAACTTGTTAAATCAACCAGGCATGAAGAATAAATTACCTTCCCGAAGAAAGTTTTTAAAATTAGGTGTTGCCGCAGGGGCCGGTGCCTTGCTCGTTGGAGGAAGCAAAGTTTTATCCGCATTTACAGATCTTGGCTCCAAAGAATCGGGTGAAAAAGTCAAGGTGCTTACCCAGGATGGAAAGCTTGTAGATGTTGATAAGGGTCATCTTTGCTGTGCACCGGTATCCAACCAGGAAGCACGGCAGGGGATGCCGGGTAAAAAGATGGTTATGGTGATTGACCTTGCAAAATGCAGGAATGCCCGGAAATGCTTACAGGGTTGCCAGAACATGCACATGCTGCCTCCGCATATGGAATGGATCAAGTTTTACCTGATGCGTGACAGCACGGATACGGCTCCCTATTGGTTCCCGAAACCCTGCCTGCATTGCAACAACCCTCCCTGTGTCAAGGTTTGTCCTGTGGGTGCTACCTTCAAACGTACTGACGGGATTGTTCTGATCGATAACCTGCGTTGTATCGGCTGCAAGTTTTGCATGGCCGCCTGTCCCTATTCTTCAAGGGTTTTCAACTGGGAAGAACCGAAGCTCCCCAAAGGTGCCAACAAGGAACCCTATTCTCCTGAGACAAGCACACCCCCAAGAATCGGAACCGTAAGCAAATGTGATTTTTGTCCGGATATGGTACGAAAGGGGGAATTGCCTGCCTGCGTGACCTCCTGTCCCAATGGCGTATACTGGTATGGCGATAAAAATCAGGATGCCGTAACAAATGGAACTGAAACCGTTCGCTTCAGTGAGCTGATCCATGACAGGGCCGCGTACCGTTTTATGGAAGAACTGGGGACTGAACCCAGTGTGTTTTATCTTCCCCCAGTTGACAGGGCATTTGACTACAAGGTAGGATTTGAAGGATTAAGCGACGAGGAAATAGCATTATACAAGCAGGAAGCCAGATTAACAGAATAATAATTGCCTTTATGAACGTTGATGAAAAAACATTGAGAAACCTGGATATTGCCAGGCCACAGCTGGAGTCGATCAGCAAAAAAGGAGTTGCATTTATCATTGTCATGGGGATGATCCTGTGCGTGGGACTGTTTGCCCTTTATACCCAGATCGCAAAAGGCCATATTGTGACCGGCATGCGCGACAATGTAGTATGGGGTTTATACATCGTCAATTTTATTTTTTTCATCGGGATCAGTTATGCAGGCGCCCTGATCTCGGGAATTCTCCACCTTCTGAGGGTTCCCTGGCGCACCCCCATCATACGCATGGCAGAAATGATCACGGTGATCTCTACCATGATCGGTCCCGCATATATCCTTCTCTGCATCGGGCGTCTGGACCGGCTACCGAATCTTTTACTTCATGGAAGGATACAGTCTCCCATCATATGGGATGTTATTGCAATTACCACCTATTTATCAGGGAGCATCCTTTTCCTTTACCTTGCAATGATCCGTGATATGGCGCTGCTGAGGGATAACCCGCTGAAAAATGCAAAATGGAGAAACCCGATCTACCGTTTTTTGTCCGTCCGGTACCAGGACACCACCAAGCAGAAGGAATTGCTGAATGTTGTAACGGATCTGTTATCGATCGTCATCATTCCCCTTGCGATCCTCGTACACTCGGTCCTTGCATGGATATTTGGGATGACACTGCGTCCGGGATGGCACAGCACTATCTTCGCCCCTTATTTTGTCGTAGCCGCAGTCTATTCCGGTACGGGCGTCCTTATAGTTGTGATGTGGGTATTCCGTAAGATCTATCATCTCGAAGCGCATATCACCAAGATCCATTTCAAATTCCTTGGATTTATCATGATTGTTCTGGGAGCATTGTACGGTTATTTTACCTTCAGTGAATACCTGACAAGCTGGTATGGTTCCATCAAATGGGACATGGAAGTGCTGTTCCGTCTTTTCAGCCCGAAACAATATTATGGGGCTTTCATCTTTGCTGTATTCGTTGGGGTTTTGCTTCCCATCATCATCGTCACCATTCCGCGTCTGAGAAATATCAATACGATTGGGTTTGCTGCTCTGATCGCGGTTTTTGCACTTTGGGTCAAGAGGTACCTGATCATCATCCCTACCCTGGAATCACCGCTGCTTCCCGTTCATGATCTTCGCCCGGAATATGCACATTACTCTCCGACCTGGGTTGAGTGGGCACTTACTGTTGCAGGAGTCGCATTGTTTTTATTGCTTTTCTACATTTTTTCAAAGTTCATCCCTATTATGCCTGTTGTCAAGACCGGTGAGGAAAAAGACTATTCAAGGTTGCGCAAGCTTGTCTTTGACCGTCAGATGAAACAGCTTATCAAACTGAGGAAAAAAAGTAATACACTTGCCATTGCACTTATTTTATTGATGACCGGATTGATTGCCCCAGGCGCCAGGGCACAGGATAGTACCGGAATAAAAACAGTTCTGAGCCTGGAATATCTCAACAGGGACGGAACCAAAATCCTTACCGGTAAACTGAGTGCAAAGAAAGAAGGTAAGTATCTTCCGGTAGAAGGGAAGAAACTGATTTTTACCTATGTTTCCGGTGAAGAGCGAAAATTGATCGGGACGGAAGAAACCGGAACAAAGGGAAAAGCTATGATTGAGATCCCCGGTGAGATCATAGCTTCCGGCGGAAACAATGGGACATACACATTTGAAGCTGCTTATACCGGATCCGGGAATTACGGGAATTCATCGGCTTCAATAGCAGTAAGAAATGTTTCCATGGAACTTACCTTTTCCAGGAAAGACACCAGCAAGCAGGTAATTTGCAAGGTCTGGGAAAAAGGGAAAGACGGCAATCAAGTTCCAGTCAATGATCTGAAGATCCAGTTTTATGTCCCGCGAACTTTTAGCCTTCTGAAGGTGGGGGAGGGAACCCTTTCCGATGGATCTGCCACGATTGATTTCCCGGTTACCTTACCGGGGGATTCACTGGGTGGACTTACCGTAGTGGCGAAAATCGAGGATAACGAAACATACGGAAACATTGAAGCCAGCGGAAAAATCAACTGGGGAAAACCGTTGCTGTTGGAAAAACCAGTAAAAAGAGGACTGGGTGATACCAATGCCCCGCTCTGGATGGTTTATACGTTGATCGTTCTTCTTTCCCTCGTATGGTTTCATTATATGTACGTAGTCTTCACGGTTTTCAGGATCAGATATCTTGGAAAGAAAAAAGAAGAGTCATTATCATAATTCATAGTTACTAATTAAAATGAAAAGGAGGTTTTATGAAAAATTTGAGTAAAAGAATTGTTCAGATCATGTTTGTAGTCTTTGTTAGCTCAGCGTTGTTTGTGATCGTGAATGGTCAGACTGTCCAGAAATGGGTCGTTCCTGCAAAATTCACAACCCTGAAGAACCCTACCACCAACAACAAAGAAAATATCGCAAATGGCAAAGAATTATATGCCAAGCATTGCAGATCATGTCATGGAGCTGCAGGCCTTGGCGATGGTGCCAAAGCTGCCAGCCTGGATGTTCCCTGTGGTGATTTCTCTGCAGCCAAATTCCAGGGACAACAGGATGGTGTCATTTTCTTTAAAATCACCGAAGGACTGGCCAAGATGCCATCATTCAAGAAAAATATCCCGGATGATAATGACAGGTGGATGATTGTTCATTACCTGAGAACGTTCAAGGGAAAATAAGGAACAATCAAGGTCTTTATTTGGTTTTATTGAGTGCCTCATTAATTACGGGGTTGACTAATATGTAACAAGTTTGCTCTTTACCGCTAAGTCGCTAAAGCGCAAAGAACGCAAAATCAATAATTGATTATTTTGCGTCTTCCCGATGAAAAATAACTTATTAGTCAACCCCACAAAGAGGTACTGCTGTTTAAAAGGGAGGTCGTAATGACACAACCTGATGCTGCAGAAAATCCGGATTTTCAAAAGATCCTGGACAGGCTTCATGTCCTGGAAAGGAGAATGGAAACCATCGAAGCCCAGGTTAAATCCGGCAGCATTCCGGAACCAGGGCGACATTTTTCAGCTACAGCAATAAACGAGGAACCAGCATCCGGTGATGAGTTTCTGGTCGTGGATGAAGCTGCCATTGAATCCACCATCGGGGAATACGGACTGGCCTGGCTTGGCAGTCTCGTTATGTTATTCGGATTCATATTCCTGATGACGTTTACCAACAGCCAGGGTTATCCGGTCCTGGCCAGTATATTGGGATATGCATCAGCTGCAGGCGTGTTTATCCTGGCATATTTCCTGAGAAAATCATTTCCCCACATGGATTTTATGCTTAATATCAGCGGTCATATCCTGATCTACTATACAACCCTGCGGTTATATTTCTTCTCGGTTCACCCGCTGATTCCATGGAAGGAATTGGACCTTGTTTTATTGATGGTGGCAATCGGGGTCCAGGTTTACCTGGCTATACGGCAGTCATCGGAATTGCTTACCGGAATTGCGCTTGTGCTGATTATTGTTACGGCCCTCATCAGCGATTCCCTGCATATCACCCTGTCTTTTATCACGGCTACAGCAGCCGCTGCACTTTATTTCCTTTATCGCTTTAACTGGTGGCGCCTGTTGGTTGTTACGCTCATTCTTGTTTACCTTTCCCATATCCTCTGGCTTATCAATAATCCGCTGATGGGACATACGTTTGAAATAGTCCCTTCTCATCCCTATAACCTGGTCTATCTCTTTGCCAGCGGGGTTATCTTTTCCATGTCGACCCTTATCAGGAGAAATACTGAATTTGGAATCAAAGGAACGAATACCATTGTGCTGTTGAACGCATTTTGGTTTGCGCTGACAATATTGCTCGTAACTGCGGACTATTACCCTACAAGTTATGTCGGGATGTTTGGCGCCATTTCGGGTTTTTGCCTTCTTTTTTCGGTGTGGCTGCATCTAAAGACCAGATCTCCTTTTGTGCCGGCTTTTTTCGCCTGTTTCGGGTTCACGGCGCTGAGTGTTTCCTTTTACGGATATGCGAAGCTTCCGGATGCATATTTTTTCCTGGCACTTCAGAGTTTTCTCGTTGTCTCCATGGCGCTCTGGTTCCGGTCGAAGATCATTGTCGTGGTGAATTCCTTGTTGTACCTGGGAATATTGCTGATTTACCTGCTGAGTGCGCACCCGGTCGACAGGATCAGTTTCTGCTTTGCCTTTGTCGCATTTGCCACTGCACGCATCCTGAACCTGAAAAAAGAAAGATTGACGCTGAAAACCGACCTCATGCGGAACATGTACCTGGTTGCCTTGTTCTTTACCCTGCTTTTTGCCTTTTATCATGCAGTTCCCGGCAGGTATATCACCCTTTCATGGACCGCGGTGGCAGCAGGATATTTTCTTCTCAGTTTTCTCTTGCGCAATGTCAAATACCGGTGGATGGCGATTGCGACCCTCCTGGTTACCGTTGTTTATCTTTTTCTTGTCGACCTGGCAAATTTGTCCATTGGCTACCGGGTGATGGCCTTTTTATTCCTCGCGGTGATATCCATCAGCGCATCGCTTTATTATTCCAACAGGGTAAAGAAAAAAAGAATATTAAAGTCAGAAGAAAACGTTGCAGGACAATCAAGGGTATGAACCCCAGGGCAAGCGCATATCATCCGGGATTCTTTCATTTACTCTTTCAGGATCTTTCCTGTTTTTTCCCCTCCGGTTTTATTTTTTAATTTATACAAATAGATTCCCTTCGGGAGCTGTTCAATATCCAGGGTCACGCTATTGGTAAAGAATTGATGCAACAGTTCCCTTGCAGTGATGTCATATAAAATGATCTCCAGGGATTCATTGGTATTATTGTTAATTGTAAGTTTATCCGAAACGGGATTAGGAAATAGTAAGATTTCCTGTAATGGGGTTGATTCATTTACAGCAAGTGGAGAACCGGGGGTACAACTTGCCATATCTGAATAAGCGGTTGTTCCGGGCATAGAAATAGGTGTTCCTGCGGTGGCTGTGGATAAGGTGATGGTTACGGGTACGATGGTGTTTGGATGGGTTCCATTGCCCGGGCCCAGTCCTATATAGAGGATTCTGTTCAATAAAAAACAACCATACGCATTCAAGGTATTATAAGGAAAAGGATACTGTTTCAGCAATTGGCCCCCGGGTGAAACAACATCTAAGGTATCGGTCAGGAATGAATTATTTTTCCCTGTAAAAAACCACACATTTCCGTAAGTGTCGACCGCAAGATCAGCAACAGTTGGAACTATGCCGTTTGGCAAATTGAAGATGGTTGTAATGTTTGAGCCTGTATATCTCACGATGGCTTTAGCCGTGTATGACGCATCATACAGGATATAATAAAGATAATTGCCGGCGCCTCCGCAATTTATAAGGTAATTGGGTGAGATTGTAGAAGTAGTAACAACTCCGGTCCCATCAAAATAAACCGGTTGGGTAAAATTTTGGGTTGAATAAAATGTCGGGCCGAATGCTCCCCCGTTCAGGTTATTGCAATAAGCAAGGTTTGGATCAAACAATCCGGCGATTATTGTTGTTCCGAAGTTTGTTACTGTGTTTCCGTTCAGTGTAAAGATATCCACACTGGTCGTATCATTGGTTGAAATAACCGCCCAGAAAGTATTTGGGTCACAGGGTATGCCGGAAGCTGATGAATAGTTGATCAGGTTATCTGCCTTTGTTACCGGAGCAGTTCTTTCCCCAATTGTTGCCGGAAAACCATTCGTGAAAGGATTGAACTGGCTGAATGCCGGCACTGCGAATAAACAAAAGTTCGTATATAGTATTGCAGTAAGGAGATTCCTTTTCATATCCGTCGCAATTTAAATTTAATTTTCCTTTAAGTGTTATCAACAAAATTAGCATATTTCTCAGGGAATGACAAAATGGGAGGAGTTTTGATGAACATGTTTGACCCGGTTGTTTTGTTTTTTAATTCCGCGCCAGTCATGGCACCGGCATTTACCGATGTCCCACCGGGCTGGTCGGCTGATGATATGTACCGGTATTATGTCACGGCAATTCAGACGAACAGCATGACCGGTTTGGCTTTGTGTGAATCAGCTTCGGATACGGTAATGGTCGCATTTCCTACCGGAATTCCCGAACCCGGAAAAGACCAGATCAGCATCTATCCCAACCCGGCGGAAGATTATATCATCATCCGCAGCAAAATGCCGGTGACAAAAGTAGACATGATGTCAAACCTCGGGAACGTCATTTATACCGGTATATACAACAACGCGGATCAGGTAAGGCTGAACACAACCGGAATTTCACAGGGGATCTATATCCTTCGGCTGACGACGATTTCCGGGATACTGTTCAGGAAAGTTGTAATCTGCCGTTAGATCGTTACGCGTCACGCGATACGACTGAGGCATGACTAAGCGTAAACTGAAAGAACCTAAGAGGAAGAGAAATTAATAAAACCTTTCCCTTCCTTAACTTCCAACCATTTTCAGGTTGCCCTGACAGGTATATACTTACCTGTTTATCTTCCATTAACATTTTTTAACAATAATCATTCTAAATAAGATACGGTACACGATTACCTTTGATGATATATTTGACTCTTCAGAAGTGGTAATAATTTCCCGCTGTATGAAGTAATAATGGATCCGATAAATAAACAGTACTAAAAAAAACAGGAGATTACAATATGAAAAAGAACATTTTATTTTCAGTAATAACAGGAGTTTTCCTGATGTCAGGGATGATCATTCATAATAAAGTGAACGCTCAGGAATGGTCAGCAGCACAAAAAGAGGTATGGAAAGTTGAAAACGACTGCTGGGCTGCTTTTGCAAAAGGTGACCTGTCAGGGTTCCTTGAATTTTTTCATCCCGATTACATGGGCTGGGATGATAATTCGCCCCTGCCGAATACAAAAACGGATACACAGAAATGGTTACAGATATTCGTCATAGGGAACAAGGTTATTTTATACGACATTAAACCGGTCGGGATCAGGGTCTTCGGGGATTTTGCCATCGTGGATTATTACTATTCATTGGTCAATGAAATGGATGGCAAGAAAAAAACGGAAGATGGGAGATGGACCGATATCCTCATGAAACAGGGGAACAAATGGCTTCTCATCGGTGATAACGGCGGTGCAAATACGAAGAAGCACGAAGACTGATGATGCCTAAGGATCACGCAGAATGATTCAAACAACGGTATACCTCTTCTTTATAACTCCTTCCGATGGGAATGAATGTTGACACTATCCTGATCTGGTTCCCTTCAATATAATTGATCTGGTTAATGGAGATGATGAAGGATTTGTGAACCCGGATGAATTCACCCGGCGGGAGTTTTTCGAGGAATCCATTGATGGTTCCGTGTACAACAAGGATTTTGTCAAGGTATAAAACCTTCAGATAATCTCCTGTGGATTCAATATACCGTATTTCAGAGAAAAGTACTTTGTAAAGTTTCTTATCTGCCTTTAATAAAATAAAATCCTGTCTGGAATCCGGGGGTTGTGTCTCCACCTGATTTTGGGAATAGCGGTCTTTCTCTACTGCTTTGTTGACAGCTTTCAGGAAACGTTCAAATGAAAATGGTTTGACAAGGTAGTCTATGGCATTGGCATCAAACCCTTCCACTGCATATTCGGGATAAGCCGTCGTGAAAATGACCATTGGCGTCCGGTCGAGTATTTTCAGGAAATTTAATCCCGAAAGCTTTGGCAGGTTTATATCAAGGAAGATGAGGTCAATGGGTTCCTTACGGAGAATATCCAGGGCTTCCAGGGCATCCGGACAGATATTCACCAGTTCGAGCTGTGCGCAGTCGCGGATATACCCGGAGAGTATCTCCTGCGCAGGCGGTTCATCCTCAATGATCAGTGATCTCAACTTCATTTTGTAAAGGTACAATGAGTTTTACAAAGAAAACGTTCCCCTCATCCGACGTCTCAAGTGTATAATCGGGATATAGGTATTCAAGCCTTCTGCGAAGGTTTTTGAGGCCGATTCCATGAATATCATGCATGGGTAAAACATCGGCCGTACCTTTATTGTTTTTAGCTGTAAATTCTATCTCCTTCTCACCAATTAAAAATAAAATATCCACAAAGGTTCTTCCTGTTTCCCCCTTGATTCCATGTTTAAAACTATTTTCCACTAAGGGAAGAAAGAGAAGCGGCGCGATTTGTTTTCCGGTTGGTTCCCCGATCACCTGAAAACTAATGGAGGCCCGATCAATGGAACGTAGTTTTTGTAATTCCACATAATCCTTCATATAGGATATTTCTTTGGCAAGATCCACTCTCCCTGCAGATGTTTCGTACAGGAGATATCTCAGGAAGCCGGAAAGCTTAAGTACCATTTCCGGGGCTGTTTCCGATTTTTTCAGGACCAGTGAATAGAGGGTATTTAAACTATTGAATAAAAAGTGCGGATTAATCTGTCCTTTCAATGTTTCAAGCGCTGCCTGGGCATGTTCTTTTTCCAACCGGGCCAGTTTGTTGCGTGCATCCAGGAGTAAAAACCAACCTTTTGAAAGTTTTAATAAGGTTGTGATCAGGGTAAAAACAACAAAAAACTTAAGAAGATCGCCAAAATCATAATAGGAAATAAAATAATAACCGGGCAGGATATAATCGATGAACCGGGAGAAGGTCAGCATATTCAACCATGCAAAGAAAGCTATGGAAAGTGCCAGGATGAGTCCATAAAGGAGATAGCGTTGCCGGGCAAGGAACAGCGGGATGAGAATGAAAAGATTGACGGTTACGCACAGGACAAGGGTTACCAGGAAAACAGAAGTATAGATATAATCAATCGGCATCAGTGAGCTTGAACTGGCGAATAAATGAAGCAGCAGATACCAGGCTGCAGCCCAGAAAAGAAGGTGCTGGAGCCAGCGGTGCTTTATAATGCCTAAAAGAAATTCTTTTTTCATGCTGATTATTTACGCGAAAGTACAACAGAATAATCCGATGAAAAAATACCGGGCTTATCATTTTTGAAAGCTTCCGGGTCATTCCCGTATTTGATAATGAATTTCTGCAACTCTGCAGTCTGAGCCGTCAGAATAACCTGCATCGATTCAGGATCCTTGAGGTCCGGGTCATAAGGTACCCGCTCATGAGCAATACGGATCTTGTTTTTATTGAACAACCCGATCAGCCATTCCTCATTGTACCAGCGGATCATGATCTTCCCTCCCGAAAAATCAACCCTGGCAAGGGAATGCGTGGCGATGACGTGAACCGCTGCAAAGTCGTTTCCGCAGGAGATATCCGTAGGAAGAAAATCCAGGTAAAGCTTATCGTCCAACTGGAAAAGGTGAGCGGCAAAGCGGGAAGTTCCTTTGTTGTCAGTAAATGAAATCTCATAGGATTTATCAGGTTTATCCGGTTTCAGGATTCCTGTAGTCCGCATATGCTGCCGGATTTCCCAGGTTGCTGAATCTTTATCGGTCCACTTGCCTAAAAGTTCCTTGTTAAAGATGATATCATTTTCTGTGTAAAACGGATGAAGGGATTTTACAAGACAGCCCTGGAGAAAGAATATCAACAAGAGCATTAACAAAATGATTCGCGTTTTCATTTTACATGTTTTTTAAATTCGGTACAAAGAAATCATGATTATCAGCCCCGGACAAGTTTTTTCGTTCAATAACATCCCGGCTTCGGTGAATGTCGAATCAGAACGGGTTTGGGTATTGCGGGAGCGAGAGGTGGGTGCATGCTATTGCATTTGTGCGGAGAGGTGAAGGAAGTGGGAATCCTGAAACAATAGAATTGAAAAGTAAATCACACGAATAAACATCTTCCGGAAAAATTATCCATGAAAAATACAATAAACCTAAAAAGAAGCTGTTAGTTCGTGACAAAGCAAGACCTGCCTGGACGTTTACAGGTAGCTTTTTATTTTGGTTATCAATGATTTTTTTACTTAAAACAGATAAAAATGAAAACGACTTATTTTCGAAATAGTCTCCTGATTTGTATCGCTATGATTACATTCACTTCAATTACATATACGAAAGCTATGGCATCGAACATCAAAGAAGAAATGATAAGCTACAAATCCGGAGATATCACTGTAAAAGCGTTTGTGGCTTATGATGAAAGCATCAAAGGAAAACGGCCGGTAGTCCTGGTTGTTCATGAATGGTGGGGGCTGAATGATTATACAAAAATGCGGGCACGAAAACTTGCCGGATTGGGATATATAGCTATGGCTGTAGACCTGTTCGGCAACGGAAAGATTGCAGCAAATCCAAAAGAAGCAATGGAACTTACGGGTCCTTTTTACAAGGATCCTCAGCTGGCAAAAAACCGGTTGGATGCAGCGATAAAAAAGATCAAAGAATTTCCACAGGCTGATCCAAATAATATAGCTGCAATCGGTTATTGCTTCGGCGGAGGCATGGCGCTGAATTATGCGAAACTGGGCGCTGATCTGAAAGGAGTGGTAAGTTTCCACGGGAGCCTTGCCGGTGTACCTGCCGATAAAAAGTTGTTAAAAGCCAGGATCCTCGTTTGTCATGGTGCAAATGATAAATTTGTTTCCATGAGCGATGCGGATGCTTTTAAACATTCACTGGATTCCATCGGCGCTACCTATTCTTTTAAGATTTATGCCAACGCAACACATGCATTTACAAATCCTGATGCCACGAAGATTGGAAAAGAGTTTAATATGCCGATTGAATATAATGCTGAGGCGGATAAAGATTCATGGAATGATATGAAAACATTTTTGAAAGGGATATTCAGATAACCTTACTTCCATCCCGCCCTCACAAGAACCCAGCCCATCAGGGGTTTCATGTCTTTGATGGTGAGCACGTAATAATATGTGCCATCCGGTACAGGCTTGTCATAGAGATTTGTCCCCTTCCATACCTGTGAAGTATTATCATAATGCGTGAAGCTGTTGATCAGATCTCCCCATATATTAAAGATCTGAACCTTGTTATCGGGATAATTCTCAATACAATCGATGATCCACGTGTCATTAAGCCCATCTCCGTTAGGAGTGATCACATTATGGACCACAATACAATCAAATTCATTGGAGTTCTTTTTTATAATACTGATACGAATGGTATCTGTGGCTTTACATCCGCTTAAAGAATCGGTCACGGTCAGGATGAAATTAGTATCTGAAAAAAGGGAAACGGTCAGCGGTTCGGGCGATGTATTATCCGGAATCAGGGAAGCAGGTTCCCACCGGTAACGGAAAATTCCTGAGCCACCACTTCCCGACCCCGATAGTGTATCCGGTGCTCCATAAGGAATAAACCGGTCGGGACCGGCATTGGCAATAACTGCCGGGTAAATTTGGATTCCTGTCTGATCCCTGGCGGCACTGTCAGAACAAGCATCCTTTCCAAAGGCTGTCAGGGTAAGGATGACAATACCGGTTTCACCTGCTGCAGGCAGATAGGTAGGTGTAAGTGTTCTCTCGCCGGTAACCATGCCCTGTCCGTTGGTGTTCCAAAGCAGGCTGTCATAATTAAATGCAGATGCTCCGGTAACAACGACCGGAAAGTTTTCGCAGGTGATTGCCCCAGGTCCTGCAGAAACCGTAGGACCTTTCAGGATCATCAGTTTCATGGAATCTGACCCGGGAAAGCAGGGGGGAAAAGGCAGGACATGCAAGGTGAGCAACGCATAACCCTTTATGATATCATCACCGCCGGGTATATAAAAAGGATTAATCTTCTGAGGATCGCTGAACAGACCTGACCCGCTGGTTGTCCACAACAGCGATTGGGAATCCGGGGCAAAAGCGCCGGTGATCTGGTAAGAACGGCCTTCACACACAGATTCATCAGGACCTGCAAAAACAACCGGAGCACTTGCGATCCTCAGCGTCATCCGTGAGGTATCATTTCCGCACGATACTTTTCCGTAAACTATCAGTGTTAGAATTACAGCGCCTGTTTCACCGGTTGCAGGATGATAGGTGGGGGATAATGTAGTGTCTCCTGTCAGGCTTCCTTGTCCGTTCGATGTCCATAAAAGGCTTTTGTAATCAGATGCTGCTGCCTTGGTTACCTGGAAGGGATGTTCCTGGCAAATGGTATCATCCGGACCTGCATTTGCAAGCGGAGGTTGGTAAACTGTAACCGGATATTGTGATGGATAGCCATCTCCGCAGGAATCCGAGGCATAAACGGTAAAATTTCCCGACTGGGCATCCGGAGGAAAATTAACAGTTACAGAATCTGTACCTGCTCCTGAAATAATAAGAACTCCGGGCGGCACCGTCCATGTATAAACGGTTGCATAAGGGACCGGTGCAATAAAATAAACCACTCCGCTTGTGCTGGCGCAGATTTCCCGGGGACCGCTTACCGGGCCGGCTGTATCCGGTTTGGGCGTCACCCTGACATACAAGCGGGCAGGCCGGGCCCCGCTACAGCCGTTCGTATCAGTAAAATTTACACTTACCTGTTGAATTCCAGGACCCATCCATGTTACAAAAATGTGGTTGGTCCCTGCCCCTCCCGTGATGATTCCACCGGCTGTTAATGTCCAGTCATAATTTGTCTTGAATGGGTCGGTAATATACAGGTTGCCTGGTGAGTTGACACAAACATGCCGCGGCCCGGTAAGATGGGGGGTAGGGACAGGTTTAATAAATGCATTTACAGGCGTACGGATAACGGTGATGCACGTTGATGAATCACCCCTTGCCTGAGCATAGTAAGTGGTACTTACATTGATAGAAGGGGTGGTAAAAGATGTATCCCCAATTAATAAAGGAGTCCCGCCGGAGATCGTATCATACCAATCAACTGTCTCGGTGGGAGGAACTGTGGCATGCAGCAGGACAGTTCCCGGCCCGCAGCGCACGGAATCATGCCCTACAGCCGGAGCAAGCGCCCCAAAGAACAGGGCAGTGCTGGTCGCAGTATCCGAACTGCCATACCACCAGGTATTGATCATTTTATCATGACAATCATATCCGGACCACACATGACAACCCGTGGGAAAAGGAACGCAACCGGTAAGATTAACAGTATTGGGACAGCCACCCTCCGTTATGTTGGAATCATCCCAGAAAACCAGGGGGATTTGTGAAACCGGATTTGCCGGCCTCACAAGGTTAATCTTGTACCCTCCGGGATTTTGCTCCTGATCCCATATAGGAAGATTGGTAAGGCCGTTCATGTAAATAAACTGGATGTTTACAAGCGTTCCATCCGGAACAATATTTCCTTGTCCATCCCTGCCATTCCAGGGAATATAATTTGTTCCCGATGTGACATTGGCCTGCAAAGAAACATTTGTAGCGGGGGCCCCGTAAAGGAAGTGAAGATTAATCTCAGCGCTGCCGGCTTTGTTCACTTCAACCACGACCATCTTTTCTGCACTGCAGGGAGGAAATGCTGTATCGGCAATCATGTATGGGGTTCCTGTGATCGCACCGAAAAACCCACTGGGATAAACTGTGGTGTCAGGGTTGTTAAGGAAAACCTTATAATGTGCAATTCCGGGAAAGGTGGTAAAAGTGTTTATTGGCCAGGATTTCCTGTCGTATACCGGGTTTCCGGTGTTGTAGCAGCCCGTGGTGTTACAAAAAATAGTTGCTACACCCACCCGCGCATTCGTGAACTTCAGCTTTGTTACAATGCCATCATCTGACAATACATATAACCTGCCATTGAATACCCAGTTATATCCAAGTTCAGCGTTCAACTGCCAGGATTGGGACCATACCCTTCCGTTTATCGTATCGGAAGGCAGTGCCGGCGTATGCAGGCCCGATACAACCTGGAAATCCCAAAGGCTGATGTCCAGGGTACCATAACCAACAAGATTTGAAAGTTCAAAATAATAATTACCGGTATCGGCAATGCTGTTCACTTGATATACAAACGGCGTATACCCGCCGGTTGAAGGGAATGGACCCACAATGGCCTGGTGATAATAGCGGATATAACCCAACTGACCGATTGCATTCGGAAATGTCCCGGAAAGAGCAATCGTACCGTTGGGTTTCCTCAGGTTAAAAGTATAACCTGAGTAAGAAGATTTAAGTCCGAAAAGAATTGATTCACCCGGGTTCTTCACATGAATATAAAGACGGTAGTTGGCAGGGCAATTCATCACACCGAAATTCGTGTAATCCCCCCCTGCATAACCAGTCGTATAATAAAGATGGGCTGCAGAAACAGTCGAATCCGGCATAAGCTCCCTGATCCCTTCAGCGTTCGTAATGAAGGGGATTAAAATCAAACAGAGGCAGAGAAAACGGATTCTTGCCATGGAGATAAAGTTCATACCCTTGATTTACCGCCTAACTCAGAAATATTAATATTCCAAAGATATTAAATTTTGTACATAAATCAAATAAAAGGTCACACCGCGTAACACGTAACACATGACGCTTCACGCGAAAATCACTCAAGGATTTCCAACAAATCCCCGGAATATATTTATTTCCATAAAATATATCATGATATTTTCCGTTATGGTATTATTATCTCCTTTTCCGACCGGATGAAGCACTGATACCTTTTCATTATTACGTTTCCTTTAGTATTCACTAAAACTACAGCGTATGAAAAGGAAGATGCTTTTTACCCTCGCCGTTCTTGCCTTGATTTCATTCTCCTGCAAGAAAAAAAATTCAACTGATACCCCATCTGCAAGTCCGGATTACATCAAACTTAAAGTTGGAAATTACTGGGTTTATGAAATTTTTAAGGTTGATACAAATGGTGTCGAAACCGACCAGGGTATAGCGGACAGTAACTATATTGAGAAAGATACGCTGATAAACGGGAATGAATATTTTATTAAAAACGTTCATTTTTATCCGTCCAAAGCTGCCAGGGTACCCCTGCGGGATTCATCCGGTTACCTGTTACAACATAATCCGGATGGAACGAACTTTATCATCTTTGCCAGGGACAATTTCTCAGATCTTTTGTTTACCGATACCAATGCGGTTTTCATCCGGACTTACCGGATGACGGGAAAAGATTCGATCGTCAGTTTACCTGCCGGAACGTTTACCACACGAAGTTTTTTAATTGGTTATTACCCGGTTGCCAGCGGTTACCCCTGGGGTGATCGCAGGAATTATTATATGTATGGTCTGGATGCTGGCCTGGTTAAGCAAATCTATTTTTATTATGCCAGCGATCCCGATCATTACGAGGCACGCCTAATCAGGTACCATGTTAAATGAGGACGTGACGCGTGACGCGTAACGCGTCACATGTTGCACCTCCTGAGTTTTCAACCAATATCATTAAAACCCCATCCTATGAAAAAAACATTGTTTTTTGCCATCTCCATTCTTGCATTGATCTTCTTCTCCTGCGAAAAAAAGAATTCACAGGAAACCACCTCCTCAATTCCCGATTTTGTAAAACTAAAAGTCGGGAATTACTGGGTATATGACTTTTTTAAGGTAGATTCTAATGGGGTGGCAACAGATCAGGGCAAGACCGACAGCAGCTACATTGAAAAAGACACACTGATAAACGGGGATAAATATTTTATTAAAAATTCCCATTCCTATATGTTTGGTTCAAGACGTTCCATTCTGAAGGATTCTTCCGGTTATCTGTTACAGCGTATCCCGGATGGCAGTTCTATTATTCTTTTTGCCCGGGATAATTATACCGATATTTTCATTTCTGATACTGTCGATAATCTTTTCCTGAGGAAGGACATGATGACCGGAAAAGATTCAACAGTCAGTGTTCCCGCCGGCACTTTTATTACAAGAAGCATGTGTTATGTTGCAACCCCGCTTGACCCTGCTTACCCATGGGGGATGCGAAGAGTATATTACATCTATGGGAAAGATACGGATCAAATTAAATACACGATGTGCTTTTGGTCTGACCCCGGCTATTACGAGGCAAGGCTTGTAAGGTATCATGTTGAGTAAAGACGAAAATCGTGACTCATAACGCGTCAGGTTTGACAGTTTGGGCTATAACGATTATTAAAATCAAGTAGAAGGCAAAAGAGGCGTCACATCACCTGGTCGATTAAAAAAAGCATTTACCGTACCCAGTGACACGTGTACCGTGCTCGGTGTAACGTGTACCGATTTTTTTCTTGGAAGAAAGAAAAATTGTTTTATCTTTGACCGACCGTTCAGTCATAAATTATGTGCCCAAGAACCAGTGAACAGTTTGAAGAGATCCGTGAAGGCAAGCGTCAGCAAATACTCTTTGCGGCCATTGAGTGTTTTGCAACAACAGGCTATCATGCTGTTTCCATCAGCGACCTGGCGAAACATGCCGGGATCTCAAAGGGACTGATGTATAATTATTTCACCAGCAAGGAAGAACTGCTCAAAAGCATCTTCAGGGAAATTATGGCGGAAATGATGGATCTGTTTTACCCAGAGCATTCGGGTGAGTTTGACAGGGATCTCCTGGTTAAATCCGTAGAAAGACTTTTCAGTCATATAAGCTCCAATCTTATTTTCTGGAAAATGTACATGGCAATATTCAGTCAGCCTGCAGTCTTGCAGATCCTGGCAGAAGAGATCAAGGCTGCTTCAAAACAACCTATGGACATGGTTGAACGGTATTTTAAAAAGCAGGGGTATAAAAAGCCTGCCCTGGAAGTCGCTTTCCTCAGCACCTTGTTTAGCGGGGCGACCTATGAATTTATTGCCGATCCGGAAAATTATCCACTGGATCAGATTAAAAAAAGAATTCTCAGCTTTTATTAATTCCATCGAACAGAATGAAAACAATGAAAAATCTTATCCTGACGATTTTGATGCTGTCTGCCTGTCAGGGATTGGAGGCCCAGGACCTGAGCGCGAAAGAAATTATCCGGAAAGCCGATGAAAAAAACCGCGGGTTATCCAGCCAGGGCAGCATGACAATGACGGTGGTAAGACCCGACTGGACACGGACCATTACGATGAAGGTCTGGTCGAAAAGCAAGGAATATTCCCTGGTGCTGATCACCGCCCCGGCCAGGGATAAGGGGCAGGTATTCCTTAAAATAAAAACTGAAATGTGGAACTGGGTTCCTTCTATCGATAAAACCATTAAAATACCTCCATCGATGATGCTGCAACCCTGGATGGGTTCTGATTTTACGAATGATGACCTGGTAAAACAGTCATCCATCGTCATCGATTACAACCACAAATTGCTCGGAAAGGAAAAAGTAAGGGGTATGGATTGTTACAAGATAGAAATGATCCCCTTGCCTGATGCCGCTGTTGTGTGGGGGAAGGTGATCATGTGGATCACGATAAGCGGGTATGATCAATGGATGGCGGAGTATTATGACGAAGACAGCAAATTGATAAATGTTTCAAATTCCTATGATATCCGGAAGATGGGCGACAGGGAAATCCCAAGCCGCATCGAGATGGTACCCCGGAACAAGAAAGGACAAAAAACCGTCATGCAGATTGAGGATATGAAATTCAATACCCGTATTGACGAGGGTTTCTTCTCGCAACAGAATATGAAAAAAATAAGATAGATCAGTATGAGCGATATCAGTCTTGCATGGCGCAATATCTGGCGGAATAAGCGAAGGACCCTTCTTACAGTTGCTTCCATTTTTCTCGCAATATTCCTTGCCCTGATCGTACGGTCGCTGCAGATCGGATGGTTTGATAACCTGGTCAACATTGTGGTTCAATCATACACCGGGCATATCCAGATTCATAAACCAGGATACTGGGATGACAGAGATATCAATAATTCCATGGAATTCAATGATTCATTGATGACCCTGATCAGGACCACGAAAAATGTCGATAAAACAGTACCACGGCTGGAATATTTTGCATTATCATCCTATGGAAAACAAACCAAGGGAGTGATGCTCTCAGGAACCGATCCTGCCAGGGAAGATGCTCTTACCCATCTTTCCGCGAAGGTCATCAAAGGACGGTACCTGGACCCGGCAGGACATGGGATCCTGGTTGCGGAGGGACTTGCTTCCTTTCTCGGGTTAAAAACCGGCGACACGCTGGTATTATTGGGGCAGGGATTTCATGGTATCAGTGCAGCCGGGAAATTTCCGGTTTCAGGCATTGTTCATTTTCCTTCACCCCAGCTCAACAACCAGATGGTTTATATGAATCTTCCGACAGCACAGGAATTCTTCAGTGCGGAGAACAGGATAACTTCACTTTCTATCACCCTGAAGAACCCGGATGAGATGACTACAACCATTGCTGCTTTGCAAAGCAAAACCGGGATGGGAAAATACGAGATCATGCGCTGGGACGAGATGATGATTGAATTGATGCAACAGCTGAAGGTTAAAACTGCCGGGGGGATGATCATTATTTCCATTCTATATATGATTGTCGGTTTCGGGATTTTCGGCACGGTGATCATGATGACGAACGAACGAACAAAAGAGTTTGGGGTGATTGTTTCGATAGGTATGCAGAAAACCCGCCTGGCGCTTATCCTGGTGCTTGAGATGCTGCTTATCGGCCTCACAGGAACCCTTGCAGGAGTCGTGGCTGCCCTGCCCATCATGGTGTATTTCAACATCTTTCCGATGCATCTTTGGGGGAACATGGCACAGGCCTTTATCTCTTTTGGAATCGAACCCCTGATGCCCCTTGCGCTGAAACCGGGATTTATAATGTGGAATGTCGTCACCGTGCAGATGATTGTCCTGGTGACCTGCATTTATCCTGTGCGGAAAATCTTTAAACTGAGGGTTGCTGAGGCCCTGCATAAATAAAGTGTCATGATCTTCAAGATTGCTTTCAAGAATGTCTGGAGAAATAAGGTAAGGAGCCTTATTGTCATTATCGCCATAACACTGGGACTGGCCGGAGGAATCCTGACAGTTTCCATTATTACCGGCATGGTCGAGCAGAAGATCAGAACGGGAATCAACAATGAGGTTTCACATATCCAGGTCCACAACCCCGACTTCCTTAAGAATTATGAGTCACAATATTCCATTCCCCATGCCGATAGCATTACCGGAATCATTTCAATGATACCGGGTGTGAAGGCAGTCTGCAGCAGAACACGGATCACAGGTATGATCGCTTCCTCAAATTCGGCATCGGGTATACAGATCGTTGGCGTGGATCCCTTCAGGGAAAAGAAAGTAAGCCTCCTGTATACCACCATTCCGGACAGCGGTGGAGGCTATTTTACCGGCAGCAGGAAAAACCAGATTGTCATCGGCAGGAAACTGGCCGTCAAACTCAAGATAAGACTGAAGTCAAAAGTGGTGATCCGATTTCAGAATACCGACGGAAACCTGACGGAAGCTGCTTTTACTGTCAACGGGATTTTTCAGACTTCAAATACTGCTTTTGACGAAACGAATGTATTTGTCAAAAAGAGCGATCTTGACATTCTTACTGGCGGAGACAACGGGATTCAGGAACTCGCGGTAATTTTGGATGATATTGAAAAGATCCCGGTGGCAGAAGCTGCGCTGAAAACAAAGCTGCGGGGTCTTGATGTTCAGAACTGGATGGAGATCAGGCCGGACATGGGAATGGTCACTTCGGCTATCGCTATCGAGGTTTATATCATCCTCGGGATCATTTTATTTGCACTGGCATTCGGTATTGTCAATACCATGCTGATGATTGTTTTTGAACGGACACGGGAACTCGGGATGCTGATGGCAGTTGGGATGAGCAAGTCCAGGGTGTTCAGGATGATCATGCTCGAAACCATCTTTTTGACCCTTATCGGGGGAATTATCGGGATGGTGCTAAGCGCAACTCTTGTCGGCTTGTTGCACCGGCATGGCATTGATCTTTCGTCGTTTTCAAAAGGCCTGGGAGCCTACGGATTTGATCCGAAGATCTATCCTTTTATCAGCAGGAATCTGTATATCCACCTTTCCGTGATGATCTTCTGCACGGGTATATTATCTGCGATCATGCCGGCAAGAAAGGCATTGCAGTTAAAGCCTGTTGAAGCGATAAGGGTAGAATAGAAAATGAAGAATGAAGGAATTCGGAATTAATTGATAATTGAAAATGGATAATGGATAATTTTTTCTTTGCGGCCTTTGCGGTTAGAGAAATAAATGAAAATGATAAAAAATTAGACTTTAGCTGGCGCGCGTTTGGAACACACACCCACAACAAATTCAGTATCTAAAACCTAAAACCCAATACCCAATACCCAATGCCTGTCAGCTTATTTACTGTAAACGACAACACCAAGTAACAATCCTATGAAAATAATTGAGATCAAGAACCTTAGCAAGGTATACGATGAGAAGACGGTCCCGGTTTATGCTTTGAACGGTATGGACCTGATTTTCAGTGAAGGTGAATTTACAAGTATCGTCGGGCCTTCGGGCTCAGGAAAAACAACCCTGCTGAACCTGCTGGGAGGGCTTGATACGCCCAGCAGTGGAGAAATCAAAATTGACAACACGGATATAACAAGCTTAAAATCGAGAAAATTGATAGATTTCAGGATGAAAAATATCGGCTTTGTCTTTCAATCGTTCAACCTGATTCCTGTGTTGACAGCAAAAGAAAATGTGGAATTCATCATGCAACTGCAGGGAGTATCCAAAGAACAAAGAGACAAGAGAACACTTGAACTGCTTGTGTCTGTTGGGCTGGGTGATAAAATCAATACCCGGCCTAACAAGTTGTCAGGCGGGCAGCAGCAGCGGGTAGCTGTTGCGAGGGCACTGGCTTCGAAACCGAAATTTATCCTTGCCGATGAGCCAACTGCCAACCTGGATTCAAAATCTGCAGAAAACCTTCTGGGGATCATGGAGAAATTAAACAGGGAAGAAAATATCACGTTCATTTTTTCCACGCATGATGCGAGGGTGGTTGCAAAAGCAAGACGTGTGATCACACTTGAAGACGGAAAGATCGTCGGGGATGTATTAAAAAATTAATCTGATACACTGGGAATGACCAGACTGTAAGAAAATGTTAAAGACATTCCTTTGAGCGACTTTGTGCCTCCTTTGTGTGCCTTCGTGTTTAAAAGATAACTTATTGAACCACAAAGGTGCACAAAGGACTCACTAAGGCACACGAAAACATTTAAGTCACACCCATGAGGGGTGAGGTAAAACGACAAAACTGTTAAAAATAATTTGCATTTGCAACACGATAATACCTTCGGAAGATCACTCATTCTGCTCCTGCTCCTGATTTGTTCCTTTCAAAATGGACACTCCCAGGATTCGGTCGTGGAAAAAAAAGAACGGAACTGGTCGTTCAACGGCTATGTGAAAGAAATGGGAACCGTGATCATCCACAGGACAGATCAGAAGTGGATTACAAGCAATGAACTCCATAATCGTCTTAACTTTAAATGGAATATTTCGAAGAACTTTACTTTTTGTCTGGAGGAAAGAAACCGGTTTTACTGGGGCGAACTCAATACTGTAAACCCGCAGTACAATGATTTCATCGCCTATGACAATGGGCTCGTTAATATGTCGTGGAATGTTTTCGATGGAAAATCTTATGTCCTGAATGCAGCCATCGACAGGGTCTGGCTTGACTATACCCGGAACAATTTTCAGTTTACTGCCGGACGGCAACGGATAAACTGGAGCCAGACCTATGTGTGGAACCCCAATGATATTTTCAATACCTACTCTTATTTTGATTTTGATTATGAGGAAAAACCAGGCAGTGATGCAGTGAGACTGCAGTTTTTTACAAGTCCGTCATCAAAAGCAGAGATTGCCGTAAAAGCCGATAAAGACAAAAAGATCACCGCGGCTGGGTTATACCGTTTCAATCGCTGGAGATATGATTTCCAGGGATTGGCGGGGGTCTATACCCAGAGTGATCTTGTGCTGGGACTGGGATGGGCCGGGCAGATCGCCGGGGGAGGATTTAAAGGGGAGATGAGCTGCTTCCAGCCACTGAAGCATTTCGGCGATACGACCGGGGTATTTCTTTCTTCGGTGGAATATGATTATACTTTCAGGAATTCAATATTCCTGCAGTTTGAGGGTTTTTATAATTCAAATTTTGTCAATTCCTCCAATATCCTGGTGAATCAGTTCAGCCCCGGACTGCTGAATGCAAAGAATCCTTTCCTTAATGGGTTTTCAATTTTCGGGAATATCTCTTATCCGGTCACTCCTTTGATCAATCTTTCACTTGCAGGTATTTTCAATCCTTCAAACAAAATGGTTTTCGTCATCCCTACTTTAACTTTCTCTCTGATGAACAACCTTGATCTTTCGGTGATAGCACAATCTTTTCAATCATACGATCCTGCACTTTACGGGTCATTGCAGACCTCCGTATTTGTCAGGCTGAAAGGTTCATTCTAGTGTTACATTTCAAATAGCGTTCAAATCTTTCTTCACTTTCTCATTCATCAACACTGCCTGTTGACTTGTGTCACGCTTAATACGTCACGTTTTTCATTACCGTCCAACAGTGGCTCGACATATTTTGAGGAATCAAAATCGATCGGGAGGCCATCGGGGTTCCTGTAAATGTTGTCTTTATCACTATCATTATAGGTGGTACGGGCTCCCATATTCAATGAAAAATACAATAGCGCCTCCGGGATACCCATCAGGACATGAGGTAAGGCCCGGCTTAATATGGAACTCATCCCATAAGTGGATTTTCTAATATCCTTATAACCCTTCTGCAATTTTTCAGGGGAAATATTTTTAGGTGATACTACAACCTTCTTGGTATCATATTTACTCCAGTCATCGGTCAAAATCCTGCCTTCACTTTTTAACGTCTCAAAAACAGCCGTGCCCGGGTAAGGTGTCATGACACAGGCCTGAAAAAAGGCGGGTTTGGCTTTCAATAAAAAATCAAGGCTGACATCAAAAACCGCCTCTGTGTCGGTATCAAGACCAAAAACAACAGAGGCCATGGTAAGGATTCCATTATTTCTCAGGTTCTTTATTGCCTGAACATTCTCTGCTACCGTTTTCAAAGTTTTTCTATAACTGTTTATTCCCGCATCTGTCAGCGACTCAAATCCAATGAGTAAGGCACGACAACCTGATTTGTAAGCCAGTTTCATCAGCTCCTCATCTTTTGACAGGTTTATGGAAGCCTGTCCGACCCATATCTTCTTTAAGGGAATCATTTCGGTGAAAAGCTCAGCGGCAAATTTCCTGTCGAGTGCAATATTATCATCCACAAAGAAAAGGTGTTTCTGAGAACACGATTCAGCATCCACCAGGATATCCCGGATGTTCTTATGTCTCTGTCTTTTTCCGAAAAACCTTGAAACAGAACAAAAGTCACAATTGTAAGGGCATCCCCTGGTGGCTTCAATAGGGGCAATTTGTAACCTGCCGGATGTACATTTGATCAGATCCCTTCTGGGAAAGATGTGTTCCTGCAGATCGGGCAATTTATCCAGTTTATAAAAAGGTTTAAGTTTATGGTTCTTAAAGTCTGCTAAAACCTGTTCCCACAAACCGCCTTCCGCCTCGCCGATCACCACAGCATCTCCATACCGAAGTGCTTCTTCCGGTAATGCAGAAGCATGTATGCCTCCAAAGATAACCGTCTTCTCTCGTTTTTTAAACTCATTGGCAATTTCATAGCCCCTCAGGCAGGTCTGACTCATCAATGATATCCCGATCAGGTCATAATCATTATCATAGTCAATGATATCTCCATATACTTCTTCACAAACCTCTACTTCATGTTCAGGAGGAGTCAGGGCCGCAATTAACGATAAGGTCAATTGTGGGATAGAAAACTGATTTGGGCGGATTTCACTCTTCAGGCAAGGTGAAACAAGAAGGATTTTCATAATTCTGCACGGAGGCAATAATTCTTTGATGTTTTTGAAAAGGAAAAAAGAGTACTATTTTACTATTTGTTATTTATGAGTCTACTGCTTAACAACAAATTTATCTTTTTATTTTCAGATTGAAAAAAAATATTAAAACTTATTTGCCATTGCCATATTGTGATCCCGATTATTATTGTACATTCGTGAGTCATATTTATTTTCCTGGAATCAACTGGTAAGTTTTTACCTATGAAAAGTCTTCTGAAGATATTGTTAATATTGATATTGTCGGGATTTTCAATGCCGAAGCTGGTTGCACAGCAGGATATTCTTTCGGCCGGCTGCGATGCCACCGGCAACGGCGGCATGGTTACCTGGAGTGTCGGACTGGTGGCTTACTCTGCATGGAGCAATACTACCGGCTTTCTGACCGAGGGGGTCCAGCAGCCTTACGAGATCTTCAATATAACCGGCTTTGAAGAGTTAAAAACGAACCCCGGAATTATTATTTTTCCAAATCCGACAAGCGGAAACGTGACCCTGAGAACTCTGGATCATAACTTGAAAAGCCTGAGCGCATGCATTTTCGACATAAAGGGAACACGGCTGCGCACGATTGCAATTGACGCTGAAGAAATAGCTATTCCTATGGAGGACCTTAAACCCGCCACTTATATTCTGAACATTCTTGAAAAAGATCAGTTGGTAAAAACCTATAAAATCATTAAAAAATGAAGAAACTTTTCTCTCTTTCAGCCTTCCTGCTCTTGGCCGTAATTGTTCTTGCCCAATCTCCCCAGAAACTAAGCTACCAGGCCATCGTAAGGAATGCCCAGGGAAAACTGGTTTCCAACGCCAATGTCGGTATCCGGTTCAGTATCCTTCAGGGCTCTGCAACAGGGAGCGTAGTTTATAATGAAACATTCAGCGCAACTACCAATGTGAACGGTCTTGTTTCGGTTGAGATTGGTACCGGCACATCTTCAGGAAGCTTCGGAGCAATAAACTGGGCGCTGGGTCCTTATTTCCTGAAGAGTGAAACCGACCCGGCTGGCGGAACAAATTACTCTATTTCCGGGATCAGCCAGTTCCTGAGTGTACCTTACGCACTCTATTCCGAAAAGGCCAACGTGGATGGTTCTGAAACGAAAATCGTTGCAGGCACCAACATATCAGTAACAGGAACCGGCACTGCGGCCAGCCCTTATGTGATCGGTAATGGCATCTATCCCCAGAACAATAAACTCATTTTCACTTCCTCTCAAACCTGGACAGTACCTTCTTCCGTTTCCAAGATCAAGGTGGAACTTTGGGGTGCTTCAGGCGGTGGCGGTGGTGGCGGTGCATATACCTATTCGTACTCTTACATTTTAAATAACGGTGGCGACGGTGGCAGTGGCGGTTTCGCACAAGAGGTCATGAATGTAACACAGAACCAACAGTTCAGTATAACGATCGGAACAGGTGGAAATCATGGCAACAATGCTTACCATTCAGGCTCTTCGTGGTACGGTGATACAGATGGCAGCACCGGTGGCGATTCATGGTTCGGCAACTCCCTCAAAGCCGCCGGGGGTTCCGGAGGAAAAAGAGGAAGCTATGCCCCGGCTACCACCCATGGGAATGCAGGGACAGCAAACCTGGGCCCGGTGACAGGATATGCCGGCGTATCCAACTCTAACATTCTTGATGTATGGCAGGGCCTCGACCGTTCTTACATCGGTGACAGGGTGCTGACCTCCAAACCCGGGAAAGGGGGTGCCATTCAGAGCTATTCTTCAAATACCCCTCCGGTAGCCGGCGAAGGCGGATGCGCCATCGTCACCTTCTTTGAATAACCGGGCAAAGATTCAGTCAGCCTGACTATGCAGAGAGGTACAAAAATAGCGCTGACGCTCTTTTGCATTTGCCTCCTGTTCCTTTCCTGCACCCTTCGTTCAGGAATTCTCGTCGACCGTTCGTTCATTCCGAGGTTTGCTTTGCTTTCCCTTTTGTTGCTTATCGCCTGGATCGCAGGCCTAAGGCGCATGATCCGCATCAGGAACAACATCTTTGAAATCGTATTCGTTTTATTTTATTTCTGGAGCCTGCTCAGCGCTTTCTGGTCGATCGAACCATCAGAGACGATTCTCCAATCGCAACTGGTTTTTCTTTCACTGGCTCTCTTTTTGGTGATTTCTGCCCTGGCCGGAAAATATCCCTTATTCGAACACCTCTTTATTAAAACACATCTCCTGGTATTGCTGTTTTCATTTGGACTGGCCTTCTATAAAATGTCCTTACTGGCTTATTATGATCCCTATAAGATCATTTCAGTTTCCGCCAATAACAATCTCTACGCTGGTTTCCTGCTCATATCATTACCCCTGGTCTTTTCCGGATATATCCTCTTAACCGGGGCATGGAAATACCTTTCAGTGGCTGTGGGGATCCTGACCTTTTTTTTTATCATCCTTGTACAAAGCAGGGCGGTATATCTCGGAACGGCAACTGCCTTACTGATCTCCCTGGTTATACTGAGGATTCGTTACCCGCAAACATTTTCAAAACGAAATATTTTCACCGGACTTGTCTCCGTGATTCTTCTGGCCGCCGGGATCGTTGTTTTTACACAGACGCTCGACAATACACGCAAACAGTATTTCCTTCAAAAAATAAAAGTGTGGGAATATTTCAGGTCGTATGAGGACCTGCAAGCCAGAAATATTAGAAAACTGCGGCAACCCGATCTGGATGATCATACTAAAATGGCAGCTTTCGATTATTCAGAGGAATATTATGCAAACGCCAACCTGCGGGTGATCTTCTGGAAGAAATCGCTTGGGTTGATTGCCGCGCGGCCGCTTACCGGAGTTGGTGCGGGGAACTGGCGGCTGGCCATACCTTCAATAAAAGATCCTCCCAATCCCGAACACACCATCGGGAACTGCACCTACAGCGAACCTCACAATGAATGGGTGCGTATTCTCTCGGAACTTGGAATTACAGGATTCATTCTTGCCCTTTTCATCTTTTTTCTCCCGCTGGCTTTCGTTTTTTACCGCATCCTTTTCGTGCTGCCGAAACCGCCGCCGGAAACTCTTTTTTATGCTACATTTATCACCGGTTTCTACCTCTTTGCTGCGTTTGATTTTCCGCTGCGACGGGTCGAACATAATATTATACTCTGGTCAGTATTCGCATTTATGCTTAACAAGGTATCACTACCTGAATTGCGGCAAGGCTTTTTTAATAAATCAAAACCTTGGCCCTCTTTCATTTTCCTGGGTCTGGTTGTTTTTTCGGTTTTGATTTCGGCTGCCCGTTTTCGCGGAGAATATTACACCGTATGGATGTTCCGTAATGAAAGGAAAGATGATGCCCGTGTAATTGAGTATGGTCGCAAAGCCGAAAATCTTTTTTACGATATCACACCCAATACCCTTCCTGTTTCCTGGTTCGAAGGGGTGGCACATTACCGTCTTGGCGAAAATGAGGTTGCCTTAAAATGTTTTCTGAGGGCACTGAAAATGACCCCTTACGAAGTCAGGGTACTCAACGATTACAGTGCGGCATTGTTCAAACTGGGCAAATCGCAGGAAGCCATTAAAATTCTGAAGGAGACCCTGGATATTGATCCGTTTTTTGACGATGCCCGCTTCAACCTGGGCGCCATCTACTTTCTCAATGGACAACGTATCAGTGCCCGGGAACAGATTATGAATTGCCGTGAATCCCAGAAGAAACGTGATTTTTTGGAAGAAATGAAGTAATCGTAACTCGTAACGTAACGATGTTGACCAGACTTGCCATCTGGCCGTACTCATCATCTGACAAATTTTCCCTTTGCAACAAGGATATGGTTTTGCCTTATCACCTGATAAACCAGGAACTCCTTAGTTACCCCGGTGGGTATGTTTATCTTCATGATCCGGGATGTAATTATTTTCGAAAGAAGAATCCTCCCATAAAGATCAACGATCGTCAGGTAGCAGTTTTTGTATTCCTTGCAAAGGGTAAAATCAAATATTGTGTTTCCCGAAGCATCGGTATAAACCTTAACAACATTTTGGGGAATTTTTCCAATTTCCCTATTGCTGTTGGTCGTCTTCCATAAATTATAAAGTGTTTGAAGAGAATCGATCGGGTCTACCGGGAAAATGCCGGTTGTCCCAGTGGGATAAGCCATCCAGAGATCCAGGTCAAGGGAATCAGGAGGATCGGTCATTCTGGCTATCCGGAGGAATGATGACTCAGAGGAAGTATTATGGACAGCACAGCGTGTATCGGCCCCGATGACCTTGGCGCCCTGAAGAGCCGCCATCAGTCGATCAGCTAATGTTCCCGGGGTATTTTGAAAACGATGCTGCATGGAATCGAGGATCTGTTGTCCCAGCAGGATATTCCCCTGGATGGAATAATTGAGGTGAGCCGTATCATTTTTATAATTAGAGCAATTGATCCCGGTATAGGCAGCGCTCCGCGGATGACCGCCGTTATAATCGGTGATTCCGTACTGACGTGTGGTCGGATTTCCCTGAGCATCATAAGCCACAAGCGAATCAATGATCTGCTGGGGTGACAGGCCCATCATCATCCAGTTGTGTGCATTTTGCTGGTTTGCAGCAAGCCATGCAGCCTGTGTATGGATAACCCCGATCCCTGGAATCACATCGCTGAGAATCTGGGCACCATGCGGATAGGTAGTGCTCGAACTGACGCATGATGCTCCTGCACTACCGATCTCACCAGTAATCGAATCGATGGCAACAATTGAAAATGTATCCTGCGATTTTAAGGTAGTTCCACCCAGTACAAGCATGGAAAATACAAAAAACAGAATCTTTTTCATGGTGGACAGATTGGTTTCTTGCGATATTGCTATGCAAAAATATTCCAAATAAACTGATCACAAACCATACCGGGTGGAAAATTTATTCGTGAAACTCACATTTCAAAAATACTACAGTTGACCTGAATTGGTGATATTACAAGGCAGATCCTAAGGTTTAATAAACTCACCCCCGCTTTCGACTTGGGGCTGACTAAAAAGTACTTAAACACCTTTGTGTGTACTTAGGCGCCTTCGTGGTTAACTTATAACTTATTGAACCACAAAGGCACACAAAGGGTACACAAAGTCGCACAAAGAAAACATGAATCAAATTCATACATATTAGTCACCCCCATTGAGGGGGAGAGTTTTTTGGTTTATTTCCCTGCAGCTTGCTTCGGAACTTGAGTCCAGTGATTGCTCTGGGGTTCATACCATTTAATAAAAAATCCCCACCGGAAAGGGCGGGGATTTTTACAGGGGAACTGTGCTTCTGTTAATTATTGCTCACAACAGTGAATTTCAAAGGCAATATTCCGCTTGAAATGATGGCAACCAATTTCCTGACCTCGGTTTTTGAGAAGCCACCTCCCGTCAATGAAATCTTCCCACGGGGGATTTCACCCAGAATCCTCGGCGCAGAATACACTTTGTCGTCGATGACAAGGGCTACAGATTTATTCATATTTTTGATGGTTAGATCTTTCCATAAATTCCAGACCTTTTCATTAAATGTGATACTCAATGTTGGGAATTCCGGGTTTGTAAAATCCGCATGTGCTTCATTAATGTCTTTCTCATTGAAAGTTCTATCTGAAGATGAAAGACAATAAAGGTTATACAGTTTATCATCACCCGGAAAGATTGTCCAAAGCAATCTTAATTGTTTGGGAAGTAATATCCTGACTTCATTTGAAGTTAAACATGAGTTTATTGAAATTGTGTCCTTTGCTTCGGAATATCCCAGGATGCATTCTGACCCTGAATGGATACTATCCCTGAGGTGTAATGATTTGGAGGCTTCCCGGATACAACCCGATGACTGTTTCGCGAAATTTTTCAGGACTTCCTGTCTGTTCATGGTTTCATAAAAAGTAAGATGACCCTGAATCAGAAGTAAATCCAAAAGAGTTTCACTGTTCAGGGTATCCCTGACGGTTATAACCAATTCTGATTTCGTATCATTCTGTGTAATCGTAGTGTTTCCGGGATTCATGTAAGTTAACCTTCGCAACAGAATCTCTTTCGATTCCGACAGTAGGCTTTTCGAAGTATTTTTTGTTACACTATGCAACGTGATGACTTTTTGATTTTTTCCCGGGGATTGTGAATAGAAGGGAACGATAATGATTAGCATTATTGCTGTTAATAGATATCTTATGGTTTTCATAATTCTAAAATTTTAGAGTTAATGAATAAAATAATTATCCAATACACATTTTATGCATTGGTAAAACGAAATATTACTTTGGGAAACTAGGCAGTGGGGAGGGGATCGTCACCTTTTTCCTGCCCTGGGATTTTTTGAAGGAAAGTTAACCTGATGACAGGTTTGTCAGAAAGGAATTTAAGCCGGCATGAGCAGAAATGACTGAAAAGTTGTTTGTTTGCAATGAGTCCTCCGTCTGAATTGCAATCCTGGAAGGACATACCATTGAACGAATGGATCCAATGAATGCTGATTCCCGGAATTGACATTGCCGGACCGGGAATTGCCTGAATCCTGGAAATGTTTGCAGCAGAAATGGCAGGTGAGGAAATGGAGCCTTCCGGAATATTCTTTTCTTTTTCCCTGTGAACCACGGAAAATAAGACAATCAGGAGGGATATTAAAAGGATAACCGGACTGCTATTTCGTTTATTTTCTGACATACTTTTACAAATGTACAAAAGAATTATCAGATAGAATATTGAAATAAATTTCAAAGTATGTTACGCGTCACACGTCACGATTTCCCATCAGGTCCCTTTATCCCCCACAAACTGGTCTTCCTTATTCTTAAACAGCACGTTGAACGTAGTCAGACTACCGTAAATCCTGGTGATATATTGCTGAAGTTCCACTTTTTCTCCATCGTTAAGCGCGCTGGCATTGATCTTTTGCTCAAGTACCCGGATACGGTCGCGCATCATGACAATCTTATGGAAAAACGCATCAATGGGAACTTCCTTTTCTTTCAGGCTTTTATCCCCGGGGACCATGAGGAGTTTTCCTCCGGTCCACTTACTGCCCATGGGAACCGTTTCCTGGACATCACTGAATTGCCGCAGCACCCGGATCAGGCTTTTCTCAAGTTTTTCGTAGGTGGCAAGATCAGACGCCGTTTCAACCGCTTCAATGATTTCAAGTCCTTCAAAATTGCGATTGATCAACCGGATCCCGAGGTCGATGAAGGAAATCTCCCAGGCATCGGAACGGATCTGGATGATCACCCCTTTCCCGAACTGGGGATGTTTTACTCTTGAGCCGATACCTGGAATAATTTCAGGCATATTGAATGATAAATAAAAAACGGGTTTATTTTGGATAGGTTCAATAACAATAATGAAGAAAAAACCAGGGTTAAAAGAGGTCGGAAATCCGCCCTCCGTCCTCCGCCCTCTGACTTCAGTCCTCCGTCTACTTCAGCTCAAAAACATCAACTGTCCCTGTTACGGCGGTATAGTCGAACCCGATGGCACCCCCGCCGAAATAGATTTTTGTTCCGTATGCAGCCGCGGCCAGGGCTATCCTTGCTTCGCTCAGTTTGAGAGACGTCCATTCTCCGGATACGACATTATAAACATCCACCACATCAGAGAATCCGCCCGGACCTAACCCTCCCCCGATAAAAATGTAGTTTCCGGCAGCGGTGGCCGTAAGGGAAGCCCTGGCAGTGCTTAGTTCTGCCGTTGTCCATGTATTCGTGCTGATATCATAGATATCGACTGTTTTGGAGGGCAGGAATCCTGTAGAACCGCCGGCGATCAGGATTTTGTTCCCGGTTGCTGCGGCTGCTGGTGCAAGACGGGCCTCGCTGAGTTGGGCCGTTGTCCATACCCCGGTCACAGTGTTATAAATATCAACTGTTTTTGATACCGATCCATTTAGCTGTCCTCCGGCAAACAGCACAATATTACCTGTGCCGGCCCCTGCCATTTCATTCCTGGGCTCACTGAGTTGCGATTCAGTCCAGACGCCGGTGATAATATCATAAATATCCACCACGTCACGGTCTGCGCCGGTCACATCCCACCCGCCTGCAAAAAGGATTTTATTCCCGGCTCCTGCCCCGGCCAGGTAGGCCCTGGACACGGAAAGGGTACTAAACGACCAGGAATTGGAAGAAACGTCATAAATATCTATGATGCGGGAAGTGCCGCCTTCGTTAACCCCTCCGGCAAAAAGAATTTTATTTCCAAGGCCTGCAGCTGCCAGAGCCCTTCTTGGCTCCTTCAGGACGGCCGTGGTATGCTGATTCGTCACCAGGTCGAAGATATCGACGGTATCACAAAAGCCGGTTTCGCCAATGGAACCACCTCCGAAAAGTATTTTATTTCCTGCTGCTGCTGCTGCGAGCAGGTTCCGCGGTTGCACCAGACTTTTGGTTCCCGTGAAAACAGGTTTCAGCGCAGGGTTTGTCGCCGGATCATCTTTTTTACAGGAGGGAAAAGCCAGCAACAGGGAAAACAAAAGGAACAATGTCACATAGGTTGTGTTCGAATATTTCATCAGCGAGGGTTTTAAGATTGCATCAAATCTAAGAATTTTTTTATTTCATCCATCACCTTTCAGTGCAGGTTGTTCATTATTGTCCCCTGGCCTGACCGGTTATCTTAAATGGAATTAATACTTACGGATAAGAGATAAAAAAAATAGCGGGTCACCCACAACAACTCGAAAAACGTTTTTCAATTAGACAAAACGATCCGGTTTTTCAACACATACCTGATTATTGGGGCTCGTTGAATATTGACGACACGAAAAGGATTCAAAGAAGAGTCTCTAATGCGTACCAATATTCCCATGGCAGATAATGTTGCTTAAACCAACTGCCGTTTGATAGATATTAATGTAACCATCGTACACTAACCAATTATTATAGGTGATGGCAATTCCACTGTCGAGGGTCCGAATATTTGTATAGCTTTTCCCATTGGTTCCGTCAACATTGCTCAACCCCTTTACAACGGGTCCGCCACCTATGGAGGCAATTGAACCCAGGTTGATTGTTGCCGGATATACGTTGCCGGTAATTAAACCTGTAAGTGTAATGGTTACCAGGGTACTTCCATTTACCCTTTTTTCAAATAAAGCATTTCCGGAAACACCAAATACACCTACCGTATCCAGTTTATAATTTGTATGGGTACCGGTTATCACATTCCCGCCGATATCGCCCTGCGCAAGAATTACATTGGGCTCAGTGCTGCTTTTAACGACTTTAATAAATCCGTCGTAAACAATCAGCTGGGAAAACGTCATCGACGTTACAGATGTTGTACTGTTTCCGGATGTGTCGACCGGATTAAGTTCGATAACAACTGTTCCTCCTTCAACTGCCGAATTCATGCACAGTTCTACCGGATGGGTTCCTGAAGGAGCGCCGTTCATCACAATGTTTACGGTAGTTACCGAGCTGCTGGTCTCAGTAAAAGTAGCGATGCCTGTCACCCCGAGAACATCTTTTACCATCAGGTTATAAGTGGTCTTTCTGATTGGAGTAGGAGTGGTGTCACTTTTTGTACATCCACCCGATGACATCAGTATACATAATGCCAGAAGCATCATCAATGCGTTAATTGCTTTTCTTGTTTTAGCCATTTTATAAGATATTAATATTCCCGCTTCTTACGGGAACAGGTGGAAATGGAATTCACCCTACAAAGGTGAGTTTAATAATTCCTGAAAACATTACAAATTTATGGAAAAGAATTACATCATTCAAACATTTTACTCTTCCTGCACACTTCAGTTCATCTTTTCCAGTGTAAGGAGTGAACAGGAAAAGAATCTTTTTAAATCTCTACGTCTTTGGAAATAATTGTGATTATTTTAATGATCTTTGTTCTTGAAAGATAAGTAGATCAAACCACCGGTTAATGGAGTCAAACCATGATGAAGAAGACCATTGGAATTCTTGCCCCTTTCATCGACAGGCAACAGTTGCATGCCGACTTCAATATCAGGCTTAACCTGAACAACAGGGAGCTAACGCTGGCCGCATGGTACGAATTTGCCAAAAACGGGTACATCGCTGAGCACGTTTCACGTGGCATTGATCACGATGAGGATATCCCGTCGGCAGGGTACTATCTTGAAGGGTTGTTGCACCAACAGGGCTATGACACCATCCTGACCAACAAATACGATGCGGAAACATTACGAACCATTGCTGAACGGGATCCATTTGCTGTTTTAGTCTCAACCACGATGATTGTCACAACTGATTCACTCCTGGCACTGTTTTCTTCAATCCGGAAGGCAATGCCGGAGACGCTAATTATTGCCGGCGGTGTTTTTATCTGGAAAAATTATTTGATGTACCGGAGTTATCCCACTTCGACACATCCATCCCCGCTACCCTCCTGGATGCTATTCCACCCTGACAACGCCTCTATGGATGCCGATATTCTGGTCGTTGCGCCGCATGGAAAATCATCTCTGCTGGAAGTTCTGTCAATGCTGGAAAAAGGCAGGAAAGCCACATTCGAACAAATCCCAAACCTTGCCTTGCCGGGTACCCGGGGTTTTTCATTTACAAAAAGAGAAGAAGAGCAGGTGGATTATGACGAAGATTATACCCGCTGGGACCTGATCAGCGAAATCCCCTTTAAAATCCCGCTACGGACATCCATCGGCTGTCCTTACCGTTGCAGGTTCTGCGACTTTTATAAACTTTTCCCCCATATTTTCATCCGGTCCGGGAAAAGCCTTTCACGGGAATTAAAGCTGATGAAAGACAGTCTGGGACAAAAACCGGCGATCCTCCATGTTTCGGATGATAACGTGTTTATCACCAAAAAACGCCTGGAGGATGTCTGTAACGCCATTGCTGAATCAGGACTCAGGAAATGGATTGGCTTCATGCGGGCAGGAGAATATTCCGACATCGAAATGGGTCTTATTGAACGCTCCGGGCTGATGATGGGAATTGTTGGTGTTGAATCCGGCGACCCGGGGCAGTTGGAGCGGATGAATAAGCACCAGGAGATCGAAAACGTGAAAAGAGGCGTTGAACAACTCGATGCCCATGGCATCAGTACACTGATGACATTTGTTGTGGGATTTCCGGGTGAAAACAAAGAAACTCTTAGGAACACTGCCAATTTCCTGAACAACCTTTCCCTGGCAAATTTGCTGGCTAGTTACCAGTTGTATCCACTTCTTATTCAGCCCCTGAGTGAACTGGTCGATCCTTCGATCCGGACTGCATGGAAAATAGAAGGGTTCATGGGGAAATGGTCCCATTATACCATGAATTCAGAAGATGCAATCAAAGCCAGCTATGGCCTGTTCAGGGAAGTAACCAATGTGCCGTATCATTATTTTGAAGAAAGTAACTTTTTCAACAGGGCGAAATTCAAACTTCCAACCCGGAAATCTTTATTTCAGTTACGACATCAACTTACCGTCAAACTGATTGAAAATGAACCCTGGGAGCAAATCGAACCCATCCTGAAGGATGCCGCACAACAAATGAATTTACCCGTCGGCAGCATAGGAGAATCTCTCCAGCGTGAAATTTCAGTGCCACCCTCTTTCACTTTTTGATCTATCTTTATATCCAGAGAACAACTCTTTCGGATAGTAAAACTTGGCAGTAAAGAAGTTGAAGAGCTTTCTTATAAGTTCAGCGAACCTCATGTCCACATTTTTTCCGAATCCTGTTACCCACTCCACTGAAATTGGGGGTAACTTTGCGCCGTCAATTCAACAGAATCAATAATTCCAATTAAAACCATTAAAATGAAAAAAGCAATTATTTTCCTCAAAGCCTTTGTGGCATTTGTAATCGTTACGGCCATGACCACGCTCAGCAGTTGCACCAATAATGGTGAAAAAATATCTGTTAATAAAACTGAAATTGATTCGTTGCGGAACCAGATAAAAGAAATGACTGCCGGCAGTGAAGTGCTTAAAAAGAACCTTATAACATTTGATACACTTGACTACACGGTATTCAGCAATCAGCAATGGATCAGGCTGCATGAAAGCCATTCAAAAGACATCAGGGTTAACTGGCCTGACGGACATTTCACAACCGGAATTGAAAGGCATATTGCTGACTTGAAAGCCATGTTTGTTTATGCACCGGATACAAGAATTAAACAGCATCCTATCCGTTTTGGCAACAGTACCGGCGAATGGACCGCCGTAACCGGGGTGATGGAAGGAACTTTCACCAAACCCATGCCTGTCGGCGGTGGAAAGTTTATTCAACCCACAGGAAAATCCTTCAAATTGCCGATGTGTACCATAGGACATTGGAAAGACGGAATTATGATTGAAGAATCTTTATTCTGGGATAATCAGACTTACATGAACCAATTAGGATTAGGTAAATAATGCAGTGAAGAACATTTCTTTCCACTTTAACAATGATACCACTAGCAGGAGTCGCAATGAAACTGAACGAACTGAATAACCTGACGTCGCCCTTCAACAGCACGGAGCAGATGCCTGTGCTGTTTGTCGGGCACGGAAGCCCCATGAATGCCATTGAAGAAAATGAATTTGTACAAGGATGGAGGAAGGTTGCAAAAACTTTACCAAAACCAAATGCCATTTTATGTGTATCGGCACATTGGGAGACAAGAGGGACTTCTGTAACCGTAATGAAAAAACCGAAGACCATTCACGACTTCGGCGGATTCCCTCAGGAATTGTTTGATGTGCAATATCCCGCACCCGGAAGTTCTGAACTTGCGGAAGAAGCCAGGCGCAGTATTAAAAAGACAGAAATAGGTCTGGATGAGAAATGGGGACTGGATCACGGATGCTGGAGCGTGTTAAGACGGATGTTTCCTGCTGCGAACATTCCGGTAATCCAGATGAGTCTTGATTACTCCCAGCCTGCTCAATACCATTATGAGCTGGCTGAAGAACTCTCACCTCTTCGTAAAAAAGGAATTCTGATCATCGGCAGCGGAAATATGGTGCATAACCTTCGATTGATTAACTGGGATAAAATGAATGAACCCGGATTCGGGTATGACTGGGCCATCGAAGCCAATGAGAAAATGAAAAAATACATCCTTTCAAACGACCATCAATCGCTGATCAACTACCGGGCACAGGATAAAGCCTTTAACCTTGCCATTCCGACACCAGAACATTTTCTGCCCTTGCTTTATGCATTGGCATTAAAAGAAGAGAATGAAAAAATAGAAATTTTCAATGATAAGCCGGTCATGGGCTCTTTAACAATGACATCACTGAAGATCAATCGGGGCAAGTAAAAACCATTATCGTTGTTTTCGACTTTAACAGAAATACAAAAGTTCAGGTACCACAAAAAATCCGCATGCAGATTGAAAACCTGGAAAGCAAATTGTTTTGAATTAAAAGTAATTTCCTTCTTTATCCAATGGGGAAATAATTATGATGAAAGCTGCAATCAGATTCAACTCAACTCATTTTTTCGTGATGAAGTTTGAAACCGGGCTTTATTAGTCGTATATTTGATAGAGTGTGAACAGTAACAATGGATGATAACTGGATTTATGTTACAGATGATGGAGGGCTCTCCGAAGGGACTGTTGTCCCTGTTTATCCGCTGGGGGTCAATCTCATACTTGCCCGGATCGACGGACAGGTTTACGCCCTGACCGGATGTTGCCCGCATATGGGCTGCCCGCTTTTTATGGGCACATTATCCGGAGCGATCCTTACCTGTCAATGTCACGATTGGCGCTTTGATTTACGAACCGGCCATTTTCTGGACGCACCCGAGCTTCAGCTAAAACGCTATCAGACCTGTTTTGAAGATGGTAAAATATTTATAAAAATAAATTGAAAGAACACAATATGAAAAAAGTAGTAATGTACACGTTATCGACTTGTCCGTGGTGCAGGAAAACAAAGCAAGCCTTTACGGACTGGGGTATTCATTTTGAATATATTGATTACGACCTGGCGGATGAGCAGACACAAGAACGGATAGTTGACGAGATGGACAAATACGGAGCCAACGGGTTTCCGTTCGTTAAAATCGATAATGAAGTGGTGATGGGTTATAACCCCGAGCGTTATGCTGCCTTGCTAGGGTTGAAACACTAAGATCATGAATGTTGAATCCAGAAAGAAGGCATTGGAGTTCTTCTACAAGAAGGTTGTAGACCCTTTGGGCTATAAGTTTACACCTGACCAGGAGTTGAAGGATTTCCTGCTCGAACAGGAAGTGATACTGGAACAGAAGCACGGCATTCCTTTTTGTCCATGCCAGCCGATCAGACCCCGGCGAGCCCAGGCCATGACCATTGTCTGTCCCTGTATTCCATTTCACCGGCAGCATTATGATGCCATGAAACGTTGTTGGTGCGGCCTGTTCGTTCATAAGGACGTAACCGACCCAACTCAGTTGCAACAGATACCCTTATCGGAGGTCCCCCATGCAAAATGATTTTCGACCTGTACTGAAGGTCGCCGAGATTGCTCCCGGCGGCATGAAGGCTGTTGAAGTAGATGGTCATGAGATCGTAATCTGCAATTGTGACGGACAGTTTTATGCTTTGGCCCGGCGCTGCGGTCATATGAATGCATCCCTGGAGAAGGGGACGCTGGACGGCACGATACTGACCTGCGCCATGCACTGCGCCCAGTTTGATGTCACCACAGGGGAAGCATTGTCCGGTCCGGTACCACGAGACGCCGGTGATGAACCCCTCCCACCAAAGCTGGGAACTTACCTGCAAAACCTTGCGGCCCTGATGCAATCAGTAAGGACCGAATCCATCCGCACCTACCCGACAAAAGTGGATATGGATCAAATATGGGTTTCGATGCACTAAAGCGAAAAGAAGCAAAATAATCTGAATTATATTCAGATTATTTTACTTCTTTTCACCTTCGTGATACTACGAAAAACCAAAATCAATTTTAATTTTCACATATCAGCGTGCCATCCGCTTTTAGCCGGCCTTCGGAAACGCTTTCTAGTCTTTTACACAACGAACCGATAATCCTAAACCCTTGGGTTCATCCAATCTTAGAACACTGGCGCTATTGGTTGACAGAACATGTTCCCATGCATTTGTCGCAGAAGATTCTGTAGCGCACCAAAAGCAACCATATGTTCCCAGGTAGTGGAATAAACCTGTATAACTACGGTCTCCGCCCGGAAGGCCATTGAACCCTGTTTCATTGCTTGCACCAGCGTTCGGGCTTAGCCAATAAGTTGTTCCTGTTGCCTTGAGTTTCCCCCCTGGTCCGGTGCCTAAATAGGTAGTCAAAATTGTCCAATCGGTATCAGCAGGCACATGCCAGCCTGCAGGGGCTATCTGGTTGCTGTCTGTCACCGCATACCAATTGTATAAACGGCCATAAATAGTTACATTGCTGAGGTCGTTTAAGTAACTGCAATACCCGGGCATACTCAGTGTTGACCATGCTATGCTGTCGGGGACAGGTGGAATTGGATGTCCGTTCCGGTAATGCGTTGTTTTCAGGTTCCCGGCCATCCAGGTTTGTGTTCCGATGGTCACGACAGAATAAACATTCCCATCGAAGTCAGTTACTGTCATTCCTGATCCCTGGATGCTGTTGTTACTATCCTTATCCTTCTTACAACTGTCAGAAAAGACCAGTACAAACCCCATGATTATTAATGGGTAAATTAAAATTCCTTTTACTTTTTTCATGTCAATTTACGATTTAAAAAGTTAATGATTTCGTGTTTCTTACTCGTTAATAAACAGAATAATTATAGGGTGCATGATGCTTAAATATTTTTTGGCAGATCGTAACTGATAAAGTAAATTTAATGGCTTTTATAAAAGGGATGAAAAGGTTTTACACAACAGGAAGGTTTTTAGTGATGACAATCCTGAAATTCTTGACGTACCAAAAAGCAATCAGCCTGAATTTGCTGTAAATTGCAGTTGTTTATATCTTGGGTTCAATGAGCAGAAAAATTAAAATTACGAGGGTTGAGATAAACATTGTTTTATGGATTATTCTCACCTTTTTTCTTTTGTTTTTTATCTATGACTCTAAAGCGCCATTTTTGCAGCAATTTTTTGCCACACTCATAGTAACCGGCCTCACAGCTCTTCCTGCTTTCTTTTCTTCTGCAGTGCTGGTGCCCCGGCTTCTGTACAGAAAAATGACCGGGAAATTTATCGTGGTCTTGTTACTTACTGCATTTGCAAACACGGTGCTTACCTATTTATTAGCCGGGGCAATTTATTATGAATTGAGCGGGAAATCAATATTCAGGGGCGTTGCGTCGATTGAATTTCTTTTTTCATTCTTTTTTATCATCAATTGTATTGTAATCACTGTGAGCAGTGCCATCCGGATTCTTATCGACCGTTTTGGGATAGAACAGGATTTGCATAAGGTTGAAGGTGAAAAGGTAAACACAGAACTTGCATTTCTGCGGGCACAGATAAATCCACATTTTCTTTTTAATGTTCTGAACACAATCTACTTTCAGATCCATAAGGAAAACAGTGAAGCGCGAAACTCTGTAGAAAAACTTTCGGAGATGCTTCGCTACCAGCTTTACGAATGCACTACCGATATGATCGACATTTCCAGGGAACTTGCTTACATTGAAAATTATGTGGCGGTTCAGCAATTAAGAATGGAAGCCGGGACGGATCTGCAAATAAAGCTGCCCGGGAATATTGGCTCATTTAAAATTGCACCCCTTCTTATTTTGCCACTTGTCGAAAATGCATTCAAGCATGTATCAAATTATAAAGATCCGTCAAAAAACAAACTATACATAACCATCAGTAATGAACAGGATTCCCGATTTGTGGTAAATGTTGTCAATACCTGTAATCCGTTGGACGGGAGCAGTCAATCAGGAAATTCGAGCGGTCTCGGACTGAAAAACCTTGAACGAAGGCTGGCATTATTATATCCCGGTAAACATTCAATAACCAGAAAACGGAATGAAACATTCTATGAAACAACCCTTAAAATCCAATACCGTGATTAATTGTATTGTCGTAGATGATGAACCCATCGCACGTGAGGGTATTATGGAACATATCAGGCAGATTGATTATCTGAACCCGGTTGCTCAATGCAAAAGTGCGGCGGAGGCCGCAGGGTTGCTTCAGAAAAACAAAATTGATCTGATGTTCCTTGATATACAGATGCCCAAACTTACCGGTATAGAATTCGTAAAGGCACTCGCCGACCCGCCACTGATAATTTTTACAACAGCATATTCGGAATATGCGTTGGAAGGATTTGAGTTGGATGTTGTAGATTATTTACTCAAGCCAATTTCTTTTCCGAGGTTCCTGAAATCAGTAGAAAAAGCTCAACACTATCTGCATGCAAGAAACAAGGAAGTCAGTATTACACAGGATTTCTTTTTCATAAAATGCAATGGGAAAATTGAAAAAATAATAATGGCCGACGTTATCTATATTGAAGCCATGGCGAATTATGTCATCATCCATACGCGGCAAAAAAAATATATTACCTATCTGACATTTTCAGGTATTGAAGAACAGCTGCCTACTCATCTCTTTGTCCGGATACATAAATCCTATCTTGTTGCCATTTCGGCCATTCAAACGATTGACGGCAATGAGGTAATAACAGGACCGATGAGCCTTCCGTTGAGTAAAAATTACAGGAATGATGTAATGAGCAGGATAGAATCAAAGCTTATTAAACGATGATGTTTCATTATTTTTAGACCAAAATTTTCAGATGAAATTACCACTTCTTGAAACCATAATCCTGCCTGCACCCCGGCCGGATACTGGTAAATCACTGACAGGGGCCTTGCAGGAGCGAAAAACCATACGTGAAATCAGTGACAGGAAACTTTCCCTTCAGATGATTTCAAATCTTCTCTGGGCTGCATGTGGGATAAACCGGGAACAGGGCCCGTTCGGAATTCCGGGACGAACAGCAGCAAGCGCAAGCAATTCACAGGAAATCGAGGTATATGTGGTCCTCCCCGATGCAACTTATTTATACGATCCGTTTCATCATACTTTGACGCCAGTAGTTGCGGGCGATCTTCGCAGTTTGACAATCGGCCCTGGTCAGGCTGATTTTGTTGTGAATGCGCCGGTTCACCTGGTTTATGTTGCCGATATCAACAAACTTGCCAACACTGCCGGTTATCAGGAGCCCGGGCTTACCGATCCCGAAGTTCAGAAGTCCTATTATTTCGTTGACACGGGACTCATTGCCGGGAACGCCTCTTTATTTGCTGCTTCCGAAGGACTTGCTTCCTGGTTCCACAACTGCAACAAGCCTGCTCTTGCCCTGAAATTGAAATTAAGGCCACATCAACGGGCGCTGTTCGGGCATAGTTTTGGATATATTCAGAAGACAGAGCAGGAACAATGAAAGGCGGTTCTGATTCAAACCAATCTTTTCATTTCACATCTCACCGGTTATTTCTTCCTGTTACGCGTCACGCGTAACGATTACATTCTGTATTCCGGCATTCAACTTTCCGGCATTCTGAATTACCTTCGCAGCAGAAATATTTCCAAATCATACTTCTATGTCAATTCCTGCGAGAAAACCGGCGTCACCTGGATTGGTTATTATTGCCTTCGCTATTGTCTATGTGGTTTGGGGATCAACCTACTTTTTTATACAGGTAGCAATAAAGTATTTTCCCCCTATGATTTTAGGGGCCTTTCGTTTTTTAGCAGCAGGGATATTATTGATGGGATGGTGTTTGCTTAAGGGAGAACGACCCGGCCCCTGGAAAAAAATAAAACCTGCAATCATCACCGGGTTAATGTTATTACTGGGGGGAACCGGTGCGGTGATCTGGGCGGAAAAATGGCTTCCGAGTTCAATGGTAGCAGTCCTTATTTCATCTTCACCTTTTTGGTTTATCATACTGGACATCCCCAAATGGAAAGAAAACCTTACCAATCGATCCATTATCACAGGATTGTTCTTTGGTTTTATCGGCGTCGTTTTAATGTTCGGTGAAAAGGTGGCAGGTGCATTCTATTCCGTTCACAACCGGAATGAAATTATCGGATTGGTCATCCTCTTGTTTGGAACCATGAGCTGGGCAGGGGGATCGCTCTATTCAAAATATCACTCATCAGGATCCACTACTGTGAGCACGGCATTGCAAATGCTGGCTGCAGGAATTGCATTCATCCTGGGTAGTTTTATAACGCAGGATTGGAAAGATTTTGAATGGCAATCAGTCACAACAGCTTCCTGGTTATCTCTCCTTTATCTTATATTATTTGGATCTCTGGCGGCATACAGCGCCTATGTATGGCTGTTACAGGTCAGGCCGGCAGCACAGGTGAGCACCTATGCTTATGTAAACCCTGTAATCGCTGTATTGTTGGGCGTATTCTTTGCAGGCGAACACATGACCCTGCTGCAGGTAAGCGGTCTCGTGGTGATCCTGGTCAGTGTATTGCTGATCAACCTGGCGAAGTATAGAAAACGTAACGCATAACGTGCCGTGTTCTTCAGAATCCTTTTTTCGGAAGATTGTCAATCTCTTCAGATGCATGATCAGTCGCTTCCTTTTTTTTGCCAGTACTGAATTGATAACACAATTTTAACCAACAGAAGGGATTCGATATTTTTACATTTCCTGCATAATGACTGTAAAAGTTGGATCCTTCAATTTCTGAGCCCTGGTAAGTAAACGATTTGGAAAAAGGAAGCGCACAGACTACGCCAATTTTAATTTTTTGTTTAAAGGTTTTTTCGAGCGACAGGAAATAGAGGGCGCCGGAAAACGAATTGCCCTGAATATCAGTTTCCGGACTGGCATTTTGAAAAACAAACGAAAAGGATAGTTCATGCCTGAACGAAAGAATTGCTGATAGTCCCGAATTGTAAGCCAGGTTATGACTGTTTTCGATACCGTATTGTTTTGCAAGACTGTTGCCGGAAGTATAGCGATCGAATATTTGCAGGAAAGGATTAATCGTTGCAATTCCCATCTTGAATGTCCCTGAAAGTTGTATTCCATATTGATGAAGGATACCCATATTATGCACCTGGGTTTCAAAAGCACCGGTATCGTTAATAAACGTCAGGTCATTAATCACATTGTTCAGTTTATTGTAAAACAGCCGTGAAGCAAAATAATTACTTTTAAACTGAATGGAATATTCCAGGAAAAGGCTGCTGCGGAGTTCGGGTTTTAGAAACGGATTGCCTTTGCTTACTGTGTAAGGATCATCAATGGCTGTATGAGGATTTAACTGGTATATATTGGGACGCAGGATGGAGCGGTTGTAGGATAGCTGGATGTGTTGCCGGGAAGTGAGTTTATAATTGAAAGTGCTATTAGGGAAAAAAGATAAAACGGGATTGCTGAAGTTGTTTTTCAGGCTTGAGACAGATTCTTCCGCACGTAAACCCATACTCAAAAAATATTTTGTGTGTTGATAAGTGATGGTTCCGTAAGCAGCAAATATTTTTTCATCATACTGAAAATCGTTTAAATAACCGTCCTGCAAAACCTGGAATTTCGTTTTGACTCCCGTGCTGAAATTAAGCTTATTCAGGATTGGGGTTGAATAGTCCATTTTTATACTTATCACATTTTGTTTTGGTTCTGCTGTATTTGTTTGTACAGCCATGCTGTTTTCGTTTCCTTCAGGAAGATATTCTGTCGAATTTTTCGATTTCAGTTTATAATTGCTGATCTCTAATGTGATTTCGCGCCCTTCTTTATTAAAATTATGTTTATAGTACAGCGAATAGAGGGTGCTGGTGTTGATATCCGAATCTTCCTTTTTGGCTTGCCAGTGGTTGTTTATGCTGCCGGTTATTTGTAAATCCGCATTGCCGTCAAGCTCGCGCGAAAATGGATTATAGAAAGCATAAAAAGTAAACTGATTATGGGCATTTAAAAAATATTCGAATCCAAAATTGAACCTGTGGGACCAATTCTTCTGACGGACATACTGATTTGAAGTAATCTCGTTTATGCCGGTACTGTTCCGTACTTTCCGGAAAGTACTTTCATGAATATCCAGGTAAGTCATTTCTCCTTTGTATGAGGTGTAAAGGTTCAGTTTTTTAAATCCGAAATTCACCGTGTAATTCGGACGAATATAGATCTCTGAAAAAGAAGTGGGTATCTCAGCATAAATTTGTCCGTTGATTCCGGAAGAACTTTCTTTTTTTAAAATAATGTTTATTGCCCCCGTGGTATTTCCATCGAAGTTTGAAGAGGGTTTACTGATGACCTCAACCCGCTCAATTTGTTTGGGGGCCAGCTGGCTGATGAAACCTCCGTCGCGTTCTTTACCATCTACCAAGATCTGAATGCTGCGATTCCCTTCCAGTGAGATATTTTGCATGAGGTCAACCTGGATACCCGGAATAAGTTTCAGGACATCAATGCCGGTGCCCGTAGCGTCGAGCATTTTTTTAGTCATAAAAAAAGTGGTCCTGTCGCCTTCCGATTTTGCTTTTACCTTGTCACCAACAATCATCAATTCCTGAAGAAGTGTGGCGGTGTCCTGTAAAATGATTGTGCCGGCATCGGTCACGCCCCTGTTTACAACGATACTCTTGATCGCCGGTTTATAACCGATCGTCGAAACCCGCAGCCGGTAATTACCTCCATTGACCGGGCTAATAGTAAACACCCCGTTCTCATCACTCACAGCCCCATTGATCATTGTTGAGTCCGATTCCCTGATCAATGCCACTGTTGCATAGGGAACAGTCTGGTTGGTTTTTCGCTCGACCAGTTTTCCTTTGATAACCTGTTTTTCCTGGGCATAGATCCCGGTAATTTGAAAAATCGCAACTGCTATCAGGATAAATTTTGTTCCGTCAGCTCCCTGGCATAATAAGTTGATAAACCTTTTCATCGCAGAAATATTTAAAATTAAGACTGCAAATTAATAGGCTATTAAGCTGATATACAAATTAATGGGATATATAGCAAGCATTTGTTGCCAATGGTAACCCTCCATGAAATATTCAGTAAATAATTGGTACGAAAAGTAAGTTTTTGGGATGAACAGGTTAATGGTACTGCTTTAAAAGTTGATCAAACTCCCTGGCATTTTGTCTCGAAACCGGGATAATGTCATCAATACCTTCGAGTTTTAAGCGGTAACCTAGCGTATTCCCTTTTTGAGAAATGACCTGCTTTACATTCACGATGAATCCCCGGTGTGTTCTTATAAAATAGGGAATAGCAGATAACTGTTCCGTTATAGTGTTAATGGAATTCCGAATGATCTTCTTTTGGATCTGGTTGTTAAGATTCAGATAAAAAACAACATAGTTACCATCGGCTTCAGCATAAACAAATTGGCTGGGGTATATACTCAACTCTTCTTTCTTAAGACGGGAACCAATCCTGATCAGTTTTTCCGGCTCTTCGCGAGAAGATGAAATTGTGTCAGGATTAAATTTTTTTACAACTTCAGCAGCAAACAGGTGGCGGTAATTGGTTGCGGTGAAGAACAGGAAAGGGATCATCCCCAGCAGGAACGCATGGATAACAGAATCCAGGACAGTGCCAGGGTTCCATCTATGATCAGGCTTTTCCATCAGGAAGCCCATAAAATAAACCGCAAGACCCATCCCCAGCAGGATAATGGCAATAGCAATAATTTCTTTTGCGATAGTCCATTCATTAGGGTTTGAAAAATACCGGGTACTTTTCAGAAGCTTAATAATAATAAAAACCGGAATTGACAATGCACTAAGATAAATAGCCATTGTAACCTCAAAGCTGAAAAAACGTGCCTCATGAACGTCAAGTGGTTTATAAATGATAGTGAAGCCAAAACAGAATACCAGGAATATCAGTGTCCCGATGGCTGGTTTCTGTATTATATAGTTCTGTGGATACTTTTTTTTCAGCCAGTTATAAACCCGTTTCATATTTCGCTTCTGTCTAAGGAAAAATCTTTATACTCAAATAAATTGCCGTATAACTACAAAACTAACAAATTAATCAAATAGCAAAGTAGTGAAATGGCGGAGAAGATAATAGTTTTCTAACCCCTTATAAGACTAAACTTAAAGTTCCATCATAATTATTATTCTCTTTGATTTTACCACTTTCCATCTGATCATTCCTTCTGTAATCAGTTGAATCCTGCCGGTCTCTGGTTCCCATACCTGATTTTCTTAAATAATGTTAATTCAGGATAATAAAATAACCCCGGAAGTACATTTGCATCGCTCATGTGCAAATTTTAACAATAATAGATGAACGCATGTTTCCTTATAGACGGCTAATTTTTTAATAATAACTATTGAACACTATGAAAAAAAGGATAATAATCCAGGTCAGCACCATGATCTTTCTGGGAATTTTTTTGATGTATGCAGGCAGTTGTAAAAAAAAGGATAACACTACACCTGATTCCACAACTGGAACTGTTACTGACGCTGACGGAAATGTTTATAAAACAGTAAAAATCGGCACCCA
>Ga0182021_10000150_pt1 | contig 65474 bp, 61 predicted proteins | sample 612E3MmetaG_FD_120493 | JGI IMG/M metagenome (GOLD analysis project Ga0182021, IMG submission 120493) | Permafrost microbial communities from Stordalen Mire, Sweden - 612E3M metaG (Illumina Assembly) | ecosystem: Environmental > Terrestrial > Soil > Wetlands > Permafrost | place: Sweden...
GAGGTAAATGACTATCCCGAGTTTCAATGGTTTCGTAAGCGATAGCGATACAGTTGGCGGTGATAATTGCCCGGGTTAATTCTTCTGAAGCCGCAAAATGGAAATAGGTAAAAATGATTTGTCCTTCCCGCAAAAAGGCGTACTCTTGGGAAAGGGGCTCCTTCACTTTTATAATCAGATTCGCCCGCTGGTAGACTTCTTGGGCTGATGATACTACTGTTGCGCCCGCAGATACATACTGGTCATCAGAAAAACCGCTTGCAGAACCCGCTTGGGTTTCGATCAAAACGTGATGCCCATGCTCGATCAGAAGTTCTGCGCCCACGGGCAATAAAGAAACTCGGCTTTCGTCAATCTTAATTTCCTTTACTACGCCAATAATCATTATTTCCTCTCTTAGTAGTTTTTGCTTTAGGAATGAAGAATGTTTTATTTTTCTAAAAGACAGGCCGTGATTTTGTCGAACTGGCCTTCTTTGACCATCGTATATTTTTCCCAAAAGAGCTTGTCGCTTTCATAAAAACAATTGGTTTCTTTCCGCTTGAGGAACTGGCGGCATTCCCCAAGGCCACCATTGTACATAGCGTAAACCACCCGGCCGAGGGTATCCAAATCCAACGGGTTAGTGGGGTCCATTTTTTTTAGGACATACTTGCACAAATAATAATTTAGGATTTCACTTCCCGCGCGGGCGTTATACCGAATATTCCAGCGCAGGCTTTCGAGCTGATAAAAACCGCGCCAGACCCTTTCGTGGATCTGCATTAACCCGATTGAGCTCTGGTTGTACGAAAGGAGATAACGGAGTTTCCCTTTGGTGGTTACAAATTGCCGCCAGCAGCTTTCCTGCCAGGCGGTGGAAAGCACCAATAGACGGTAAAAGTCCTGATACTTTTCCTCAAGCGGTTTTTGAACAAGGGTGTCATTTGTTGCCTGCTCAAGGACTTGTTTTACCCGGTTTACGTATTGTTGAATATTTTTTTCGGAGGGGATCCACTGTTTAACGTCTCCCGGAGGAGCTGGTAGTTCTTCAGCAGCAAAAGCCAACGGTACGAAGAAGTTGAACCAGACAGGGTAAGTGCCTTGAGCTACATTTTCTTTATCTTCGGGAAGGTCTATTTCCTGGCGATCAAAGGCTGGGCCGGACTCATCGAGCGGAACTCCAAAGCCAAGGATATTGCGCAGTCTTGGGTCTACGCCATACGTGTAGTCTAACAGCGGCTCAGCTTGGTTTTCGCTCAATAGTTGAGCTAACCGCACTAACCCATCACGGCTGATATCAATACCCAGCGAGGGGCCAAGCTTATCCAGCGCAACTAACGCATCAGAGGCAGTAAAAAAAGATAGGTACTTTAACAGGATGGTTGATGGCTGGGTGACCAGGTGGCTTCTTAAAATCGTGGCCAATCGTTTCCAGGTCCAGACAAACTGCTCGCGGATCAGGTTGTCGCCAAGCGTGTTTTCAATCAACGACCGGATAAAACCCTGACGAGTGTCTATCAAGGTCTCCAACAAATCAGCCTGCTCGGTTTCCGTCAGCGGCTGGCCGATGAGGGACTCGATTTGATACACGAGAAAAGAATCCCAGGTTTCCCACGACCGGGAAAAAAGCTCCACTTCGTGCGGGGATAACGCCTTAGGTGCGACCTCTTTTTGTTTGGGTAAAGGCTCAGTCTCCATAAGAAGCTCAAGTCTCACGGCATCATTATCAACCCAGGCATCAGTGAGCCGCAGGGTATTCAACCAATTTTCCAGGCGTGGCCTGGTTTCCGATGAAATAAGGAGGGGTAAAACAGTTTTAACTTCATTCACCGGGAAAGCAAGGTTAATGCTTAAGTCATCAAAAAACGGGATGACAGTTGTTCTGATGACATCCCAAACTTTCTCGCCGACTTGGGTCGGTATCCCGTCCTTGTTGAACACTTGGGAGCTTACAGTTGTAAACCGGAGATGTTGAGTGTTTTTATCCACCCACACTCGCTGTAAAATTCTCAGGGTGCCTTCCCAGTCTGCGAATTGTACACAGGTCCCAAAAACTTTTAATCCGGTCTTTATCTTGATGTTGGTGCCGATTTTAAGCAACGATTGTTCGGACGAAAGTTCTGGTGCCCACAGCTCGATGTTGTTGCAGTCGCCTCCTTTTGTGTCCCCAAGAATTGCCCTGCCTCCTGGTTGATTGAAGGCCTGAACATGAAACAGCGAGCGGATTAAGGTATAGCCAAGCGTCAGGGGAAGGCGCACAGTCTCAGTCGCGCCCCAGGAAAAAGCAGGCACAAACAAAAATACCATCAACAAAAAAGGACACAACACTTTCCGGTTCATGAGTGAATCTTTTAATCGAATAATAACGTGCAACTTTTCTCCATTCAAATTTTTCATATTATTAATTATATCTTCGCGATACACTAAATCAAGTAATTATGTTAAAATGAAGTTGTCAAATAAAGAAGAAAAAATTAAAATAACCAAACTAACTAACCAATTATGAATGATTATTTTGACCCGGATAAGCCTGTTCAAATTCCCCTTGAGGATACTCTTGACCTCCATTCGTTTTTACCCAAAGAGGTTCCCTCACTTTTAGAGGAATACCTTGCGGAGTGTGTTAAGGCAGGAATCGTTGACGTGCGGATAATCCACGGAAAAGGGAAGGGCTTTTTGAGAGAAAAAGTTCATTCCTTGCTCAGAAAATCACCTCTGGTTGAGTCCTTTCATCTGGCGGATGAGGCTGGCGGAAGCTGGGGAGCAACGATAGTGCGGTTAAGAAAATTATAGAGGAACTTTCAATGGTCCTGGATAAGCGACATAAAGTGCTGGCACTTGCTTCGAGCGTGCTCTTTATTGATATGATCGGATATGGAATCGTAATACCCATCCTTCCTCTTTACGCTTCCACGCTCGGTGCTACCACAACAAAAATTGGTTTTTTATTCGCCTCCTATTCCTTTGTGTTTCTTTTTGCGCTTCTTCCGCTCTGTCATATAGTAGATAACTACGGGAAAAAGAAGCCGATCGTTCTGGGGATGTTGCTTCTTGGTATAACTTCTCTTTTTTATGCTTTTTCCACTTCTCTTTTTCTTTTGACCATAAGCCGGATGCTTCAGGGGTTTTCTGCTTCCTTAACCTGGGCTGCTGCTCTTCCCTTAGCTTCGCAGGTAACGACTGAAGACAGACGGGGACTCGAGATGAGCATCATTTCCATCGCGATCGGTTTAGGATCTATTCTTGGGCCGGTGATTGGCGGCCTGGGAAGTTTTCACACCCCTTTTTATTTTTTAGCTCTGGTTACCTTTGGTTTGGGACTTCTTTGTTTGTTCTCTTTAGAAGAGCCGGAAGAGGTGAAAAGACATAGGGGGTATACAAAATTAAAAGAAAAGATCATTCGGCTGTTGCAGGTAAAAGAAGTTCAATGTTCCTGTTTAGCAGTCGTCTTCTGCTGGTTTTTCTGGGGCATGCTCGAGGTGCTTTTCCCGCTCTATTTGCAGGCGGCCAGTTATCCCCGGTTCGTGATCGGAATTCTCTTTGGTGTTTCCGGCACCGCATTTGTGCTTTTTCAACCTGTAGCCGGTATCTTTTCTGACCGGGTTGGCAGAATGCTGCCAATTCTTTTAGGCCTTTTATTTTTAGCCCTGATAGCCCCAATACCTTTCCATCTCATTACCTTAAGTTACTTATTAGTATCCATGGCCTTTTTAGGTTTGGTTTCTGCCTTCATTTATGCCCCGACCCTTTCCCTGATCGGTGATGCTGTGCCGAAGGAGGATCAGGGGATTGCTTATGGTCTTAATACCTGGATGTTCTCCGTGAGCTATATCGTGGGTCCCTGGCTCGCAGGGATATTAGCCGATGCCTTCAGTCTCCAAGCGCCTTTTTATGTTTGTTCAATGGTCATGATCATCGGTAGTGCAGTCGTGTTCAAAATTGCCAAAAAGATCAAACAATAAGGGAGGACAGGATGGAAGAAAAAAATAAAAGGAATGGCATTGAGCACATCAAGGCATTGTTTGATCAGCTCTTGCAGGATTATGAAGATGTTTATTTGCAGTCCCTTGATGCCAAGGTGTTTGGGTATGTCACCGGGAATCATCTTCAAGAATTTCTCCCTAACGATAAAAATGCAATTATCCTCGATGCCGGAGGCGGGACCGGACGGTGGACTCGTCCTCTTGCCAAAATGGGATACCAAGTCGTGCTCTGTGATATCTCAAGCGGTATGCTTGCGCAGGCAGAAGAGAAACCCCGCGAGGAAAACAGTTTGGATAAAGTTGAGATACGGGTAGAGGACATTGCCTCGTTATCCTTTGGAAATGCATTATTTGACTTTGTCATGTGCGAGGATGGGCCTTTTTCAATTACTCCGGATACTGAAAAGGCAGCAGAAGAGTTAACGAGTCGATGTTTTGTAGAAAGAAGTTCTACAAAACACTTTTTAATTAAGTCGCCAAATAATAGGTTAAGTCTTTTGTCGGGCTTGGTTGTATTCGGCCCAGAGCGTTTTTAAGTCCTCTCCGGTCACTGTTTCGAATAACCCATCATTATATCTTTGTTCCCGGAGTGCAGTGTTGATCCGCCTAAGAATTTTAGGATTTTTTTTGGTTTCTAACCAAAGAAAGAAACCTGCTGTGGCCTTAGAATCATTTTTACATTCAGTCAGGGTATTTGAAAGACGAAACCAGTCTAAGTTCTTTTTTTCGTAAAGCGACCATCGGATATAATCTGCAATTCCTTCCGTAATCCACGGCTGGTTATTCTTTGGGTAGGATTGTATAACGTTTGTCCCGAACTCTATGCGCTGGTGGGTCTTTAAAGGTATCATCTATCGTTAGGGTAATTCTTCGTGGCGGAACAAATTTGTTTGACTGCAGAAGCTCACATCTAATTGAATACCACTCTTTAATAAGTCGTTTTGCTGTTTCGGCCCAGTTCAGCAAATGATGGTCCAACGGAGGAAAATTAAAGATAACCTCATGGCCTTGGTAGTAATTATATGTTTTTGATTCCGGTATAACGGCTACTGCCTGTTGGGGAGCTACCATTTATATTGTATTACCGTAATAACGATAAAACTCATATCCATTCGTGACGACCTGTCGGTAATTTCAAAATTTTGCTCATACCTCGGCCAAGAGCAGACCTTTATGGTTAACGAAACCTGCTATTTTCTGGAAATGATTACTTGGTCGAGAGGTTTTCTTGTTCCTTTCCCCGCCTTTTCAGCCGGATGTCCTAAAGCAACCACTGCCATCAGCTCAACACCATCAGGTAGCTCGAGGAGCTTTTCAACCTGTTCCCGGTTTTTGAGAATCTCGCCCAACCAGACCCCTCCTAACCCGAGATGATGGATGGCAAGGAGCATATTCTGGAGGCAGGCTCCGATTGCCTGAATATCTTTTTCCCGATGATACGATGCTTTGTTGTCGAGAAATACGGCAATGCAGGCAGGAGCATTTTTAATAATGTGGGAATAAACGGTTTGCCGGGAAAGCTTGTTCAATGTTTCCTTTTTTTTGACAACCACAAACTTCCAGGGCTGATTGTTTAAGCCTGAAGGCGCCCAGGTTCCCATCTCAATGATTGTGTCAATGGTCTGGTCATCAACCTCTGCTGAGGTAAACTTACGAATACTCCGGCGGCTTTTAATTTCTTCCAACATTTTTTGTTTTCCTTATTATCGAGGTACTGCAATTTTAAAATTAAATAATACGAATAATGACTTTTTGCTTACGTTAGTTTAAGAATAAAAAATTTCAACCATTTCCTTGAAACTGTCCTACTTGGTGCATAAAGGCTTCCAGACGGATCCGGGTGTTGGTTTGCTTCTGACCGTCGTAGGACATGGTGAGGACAGGAATATTTTTTTCAACTCTCCGGAATTGTTTGAGGAGTGTATTGACAATGGTTCCGGGCATGCAGGTAAAGGGCATGACAGTAATGATCCCGTGCGCTCCTTTGCGGATAAAATCAACCACCTTGCCGATACTCAAGATCGCCTCCCCTTCAAGGGTTGAGTCAAGATAGGGGCTGGCATTGCAGATGATTTCTTTGGTTGAAGGCTCAGGATAATTTTTTAAGCATTGCGCAAAAACTTTGCTCAGATGATGTTCATCAAATCGTTGATAAACATTGGTGATATAGGTCTTGAGCAAATTTGACCAGCTCCGGCGTTCCAGGGTTCTCCTTAACGCAGTAAAGTTGGTATATAAAATCCACTCACCAACGGGCGGGAGCCATGCTTCCCCGCCGAGCGACTCAATCTGGCCGACAATATTTTCATTGCTAAATGTGTTGGAACGGATATAGATTTCTCCGACAATCCCGATGATCGGTTTTTGTATCCCCCGGTCTATGGGTATGCCTTCAAATTCTTTGCGGGCTTTGTGGAGCAAATCGGTAAGCTCTTTTTTGTTTTTTATATAGTCAAAGACCTGCCGCAGATAGTGCTGGTAAAGGTTGTCCGCTTCTCCGGGATGCTTTTCATACGGCCGGGTTTCCCGCAGCTTTTTATCCAGAAGGTCAATGGCGACAACCCCTTGCCAGGCTAAGCGGGCAAACTCATTTCCTACGGTCTCTAATTCATGATAGACCCTGTCATCCTGACTGAAAGCGAAGATTGGCACCTGATGAAATCCCAGTTCATCGAGAACCAGGCGCTGAAAATGAGAATATTGACCAAACCGGCACGGCCCATTAGACGAGGGCATGAAAAAAGCGGATTGATCAGGGTGAAAGTCTGGTCTTTGGGTGGCCTTTACCATATTGCCGGTTGTTAAGATGCACGGATAACATTCTTTGCCTGAGGTATACTTCCGCCCCAGGTTCACGGTTTCCGCGTCTGATTCCGGGAGCACTTCCGAAGGGTTTCCGCATGCCTGGAAAGCGGCGGCTAATGCATAGGCATGGTCAGCCATCCGAGGGATAAAGACAACTTTCTTTTTTCCAGTCGAAGGAATGATCGTGAGCCGGGTTTTTGAAATTTCATCAGAGTTTTTTGACCGCATATTTTTTAGACTGTCTAAGAATGCCTCCAGCCGGGTAATGACTCCGACATCAGCGCTATGCTCATCAAGCTCAATCTGGAGAAAAGGTTTTTCATGAAGCTCCTTCTGGAAAAAATGGAAAATAAAAGAGTCTGGGCCACAGCTAAAGTTGGTGATGTACACGGGGAAGAGCCGCGGGTCTTTCTTGATTATTTCCGCTGCCGCTAATATTTTTTGTCCGTAAGCCCAATACATGCTCCACCATTTTTGGGAAATGTCAACGTCTTCTAAGGGCAGCATGTCGAGGGGAATTGCTTTAACTCCCATCTCCCTCAGCTTCAAAGGGATGCGGAGATTAACGCCCGGATCACACCCGTTGTAAGCGCGGCTCACAATCACGAATGCTTTCTCGTGGGGATCAAGTTGAGACAGAATTTCCTTTCCTTTTTGCCTGAGCCTTTTATGAAACGTTTGTTGGGCTTGAAAAGCTATCGAGAAAGCCTTGCGGTGTTCAGTTTTGTTCCTTTTTAATTTTAATGCTAAAAGGAGCAACTCTCTTTCCAACTGGGGAGGATGATGAGCCATGAATAGGGGAAGATGGATAAAGTCAACTCCCTGGCCCTTAAAGTCAATCGCGGATTGGATGGTATAAGGAGAAGACTGGACATAAGGACAGGCAAAGCTCTGGGTAATATTTGGCTGAAGCCGCTCAAAGCTTATGAGACTCGGTAAGAAGATGGTTTTAATATCTTTATGCATCAGGTTTAAGACATGTCCATGGGCTACTTTAATGGGGAAGCAGGTCTCAGTGACGATTGCCTCCAGTCCTTCTCGAATGATTGTTTTGTTGGTTGGGTCAGAGAGCGCGACGCGGAATCCGAGCGTAGTGAAATAGGCAGCCCAGAACGGAAGGAGATCATGGAAAAATAAAACCCGGGGAATGCCGATCACCGGAGCTGAAGCCGGTAGCTTCTCGCTTTCCCTTTCAAACCGGTGGAGGAAGACCTCACGCTCTCCAAAAAAATCAGGAAGATGACGCACGTCTTTTTTTTTGTTTTCGGTTTCATGTTTTTCGCAGCGACCGCCATAGTAAAGCGGCCGTTCGCCTTTAACCGTGAGCGTATGGATCTCACACATGTTCAGACATCCATTACACTCAAACGATGAGAGGTCATATTCCTTTTTACTTAAATCAAAACCTTTAAATAAGCTCGGGCCAAGTTCTTTTTCGTGCATCGCCAGGATGGCCGCCCCAATTGCTCCGGTTACTTCATGATTCGGAGGGACGGTTATGCTTTTATTGAGCACCTTCTCAAAAGCTGCTACCACACCCTGGTTAAAAGCAGTTCCACCCTGGAAAAATATTCGCTCGCCAATGCGCTTTTTGCCGACTACTTTATTGAGGTAGTTATGAACAATCGAATAACAAAGTCCGGCTACCAAGTCTTCCTTCTTAGCCCCTTGCTGCTGATGATGGATCAGATCAGATTCCATAAACACGGTACAGCGTTCGCCTAAAGAAACGGGGGCATGAGCGCTCAATGCTAATCGGGCAAACTCATCTTTAATCGAAATCCCAAGTTTTTCCGCCTGCTCTTCCAAGAATGATCCGGTTCCGGCGGCACAGACCTTGTTCATTTCAAAGTCAACCACCGCGCCATTTTTTAGACTGATATACTTCGAATCCTGTCCTCCGATTTCAAAAATCGTATCTACCTCAGGATCACTATGGGCAGAGGCGGTGGCTTGGGCTGTGATCTCATTGCGGACCACGTCGGCGCCGATAAAATCACCGGTTAAATAGCGGCCTGATCCGGTGGTTCCCACACCACGGATTTCGACTCGGTCGTTTAACTCGTCACCAACTTCTTTAAGACCTTGTTTGATTGCTTCGATCGGTCGACCGGCTGTCATAAGGTAACACTTTGCCAAGACATGCTTTTGCTCATCAATCACCACCACATTGGTACTGATTGAGCCGACATCAACGCCGAGATATCCTTTTTTCTTTTCATTGTCTGGGGGGGTGATGGATTGTCTACGGGGAGGTGTTTTGTGAGGGGAGGGCGAAAGAGGTCTTTCGGCTTTTTTAGATTGAGGTGAAGCAGATATATAGGTTTCGAGTTTTTGCCATCCTTGCCATTTTTCCCAGGCGGTAGGGTCTTCGATGGCCATGATACACGCTCCGATTGCACCCATGGAGGCAAAATATTTGGGAATAATAAATTCATCCGGGTCGAGTTCCAGGACTTCAGCAAAAGCCCGTCTCATGCCGAGGTTGGCGGCAACCCCGCCCTGAAAAGCAACCGGAGGGCAGAAGGAGAATCCTTTGCCGATGGTGCTTTTAAAATTTCGGGCAACCGCAAAACATAAGCCAGCCACAATATCATAGTCGGGGGTAGCAATTTGTTGTAAGTGGATCATATCGCTCTTTGCAAAGACACTGCATCGCCCCGCGAGCCGGGGAGGATAGGCGGACCTCAGGGCTAAAGCCCCAAATTCTTCAATCGAAAGGCCAAGGCGGCTCGCTTGCTGGTCTAAGAATGATCCGGTTCCCGCGGCGCAGATGGTGTTCATGGAAAAATCAACCAGCTTCATCTTTGCCTGGGTTGTGTCGTAATCAAGCACGATTAACTTTGAATCCTCTCCTCCCATTTCAATAACAGTTTTTAACTGGGGGTGGAGCCACTCAATGGCTTTGCTCTGGGCGATAATCTCATTGACATACTGAGCGTTGAGTAATTGGGCTAAGATTTTTCCGCCTGAACCAACAAAAGCAATATTTTCAAAATTAGAAGGCGGGATGCGGGTGAAAACGTCCCGGAGGAGGCTTCGGACGGTGGTGATTGGCTGACCGTGGAGACGATGGTAATGCTCTTTTAAAATTTCTTTTTTGAAATTAACGATAACCGTGTTGGCGCTTATTGAGCCGACATCAATTCCTAAAAAATATCCCGCTCCCTTGGTTGTCATATAATTCTCCTCGTGAGAGACCTTTCCTTTTCGGAACGTTATCCTAAAAGGTGAGTGTCTAATTCGTACCTGAGGTTTCTTCCCATAAGGTCAGTGACTGCTTTTCGCGGGTCTTTGTTTTGATACAGAAGCCGATAAACTTGTTCAACAATAGGCATTTCTACCTTGCGACGTTTAGCAAGCTGGTAGGTCGACTTGGCTGTCTTGATCCCCTCGGCAACCATTTTTGAGCTTTTTATGATGTGATCTAAACTCATTCCCTGACCCAATTGAATGCCTACTTTTCGATTACGGCTCAGCGCTCCGGTACACGTTAAGACCAGATCACCCAGGCCGGAAAGCCCGGCGAAAGTTAAAGGATTTGCTCCTAAGGCAACGCCCAGCCGGGATATTTCAGCTAACCCCCGGGTAATAAGGGCAGCCCGGGTATTATCACCAAAGTTTAAACCATCAGAACAACCTGCGGCAATGGCAATGACATTTTTTAATGCTCCGCCTAATTCCACGCCAACAACATCATTGCTGGTATAGACTCGGAAGAAAGGAGCAGCAAAAACTTTCTGTACTTTTTGAGCAACCTCATGGTCTTCTGAGGCTACCACGACTGCGGTGGGGTGCTGGAGGGCGACTTCTTTTGCAAAACTCGGGCCTGAGAGATAAGCGGTATTGGGAAAATTTTTTTTAGGAAGAATTTTTTTTAAAACACTTGATATGGGCATAAGGGTCTCGTTTTCAATCCCCTTGGAAACACTTACCATAATGGTTTGGGAATCGAGGAAAGGGACACACTCGCCCAAGATTTTTCTTACTAAATGAGAGGGAACCGCGGAGACCAGAAGGTCTTTTTTTCGGGTAGCTTCAGAAAAAGATTGCGTAGGGAAAATAGACTCCGGAAGAGTAACCCCTGGCAAGTAGAAATGATTTTGCCGATTGGTTAATAGGTGTTCATGCAACTCATTTTCGTAAACCCACAGGGTGACGTTATGGTCATTATAGGCGAGCAGGGTAGCCAAAGCGGTACCCCAGCTTCCTGCACCAATTATTCCAATATTAAGGGGGGAGTTTTTCATGAAGGACTCCTTTTTTCAGGAAAATTTGGGCTAAGTTTTTTTAATACCATGATATCCAAGCTGGGTCAAGATTGATCACGCAAGGACTCACGATGTGATCACCTCTTCTTTTTTACTTGACTTTAATAGCAAAATCTCCCTAAAATTTCTCCGGGTTAGATAAAAAGTTACGGTGAGGTGGTTTTCCTTGTTATGATGAGATATTCTATTTTTAAAATATTATTTGGTTGGATGGGGGTGGTGGAAGGTGGCAAAGGGCTTAAAAGGATCATACTTCCCCATTCGGAGCGGGCTGAGGTTGAAAAAGATATCTTCCAAGAATTTCCCGGGGTTGAAAGAAATGACGCGCATTTGCGATCTCTTGCTGATATTCTGATAAAGTATTTTGAAGGGGAAAAATTCACTCCAGGCTTTTCTTACGATGTGGCAGGTTATACAGAGTTTTTAGTCACGGTATGGAAAACAACACAAACTATTTCCTGGGGGGAAGTGAGGAGTTATCAGTGGGTAAGCACTCAAATAAAAACCCCGGGTTCTTTTCGGGCGGTAGGAAATGCATTGGGCAAAAATCCTTTCCCCATCATCGTGCCTTGCCATAGAGTAATACGGAGTGATGGGACGTTAGGGGGGTTTTCAGCTCCTGAAGGAACTTTATTAAAGCAGAGGCTGTTACAGCTGGAGGGCGCAATGTTTGATAGCAAAGGAAGAGTGATGGGTTTTAAAAAGAAAGAAAAAAACAGAGAAAAAAAATCAAGGTAATACTATGGACATACAGACAATTAACTGGCAAGACGTTGAAGAAAAAGCAACCATGTATTTGAGTCAATATCTTCAGATTAATACTACCAATCCTCCGGGAAACGAGATTAAAGGCGCCCAATTTTTAAAAAACATTTTTGATTATGAGGGCATAGAAAACGAAATTGTTGAATCTGGGCCTGGCCGGGGCAATCTTATCGCGCGTCTCAAAAGTAATGGTAACAAACCACCGCTTCTTCTTTTGAGCCATATCGATGTTGTGCCTGTTGAAGAAGAAAAGTGGACTTATCCTCCGTTTTCCGGAAAGATCGTGGAAAAAGAAATCTGGGGGCGGGGGGCTTTGGACTGCAAGTCATTGGGGGTCATGGAAACCCTGGTGCTTATTCTCCTTAAAAAAATTAATTTGCCTCTCAAACGGGATGTGGTTATGGCGGCTACTGCCGATGAGGAACAAGGTGGACAATCTGGGGTTGCATGGCTCTGTAAGAACCGCCCGGAGTTCAATCGGTTTGAGGTAGTGATCAATGAAGGCGGGGGGGTTGGACTTGCCCGAAAGACAAAGAATTTTTACCTCTGCCAGGCGGGAGAAAAAGGACTCTGCTGGTTTCGGATTATTTTTAAGGGAACACCGGGACACGGCTCACTTCCTCGAGAAGATAGCTGCATCCTTGCCTTGGGGAGGAGTATAGAGGCTTTGGGAAGGTATCGCGCTCAGATTCAGGTGCCACAAATCGTAGAAAAGTTCATCCAGGGTTTTTCCGAAGATGAAGAAATAGCCCCGATTCTGCAAAGTCTTTTAAGGGAACCGGTTCGGGCCGAAGAAATTCTTGAGGCAATGCCTGAGCAGGGTTTAAAGAAACTCCTCCTGGCGATGATTCATAATACTTTTGTTCCCACTGTGGTTAAAGGAGGAGAAAAGGTCAATGTTATTCCGAGTGAATGTTACTGCGAGGTAGACTGCCGGATATCGCCTGGAGAAACGATCGAAGGAGTTAAGAAGGAGATCGCAAAGATTTTGGATGGCATCCCTCAGTATACGATCAAGGAGATACAGTGCGCTACTGCTTCGGAGTCGGATTTTTCCCACGAGATTGTTAAAATTTTCAGGGAAGCCCTTGTTCGGCATGACCCAAAAGCCAGGATCATCCCGTTTATCTCATCAGGTGCGACTGATTCCCGGTTCTTCCGCAACGGGAAGACCGTCGCGTTTGGATTTGCTCCTTTCTTGATTGAAGGAGACATGGCGTATCATCAGGATATGGTTCATGGGCATAATGAACGGATAACGAAAAAGGACCTGGTCTTCGGGACAAAAGTGCTCTTTGATATTGTGCGGGGTTATTGTGCGTGAAGATTCTCTTACATTTCCGGGAAGCCCCGATGGAGGCCAAAACCCCGGGCTAGGACGATTATCTCATGGTACTCTTGAGGGGTTATCCTCCGGTTAATCTCAGGATAGTAAGCGGCTTCAAACTGAGGGTAATACTGGACCATAATATTTACATAAGATTCTTCGGATAATTCTTCGGCAATAAACTTTAGAATTTTTTTTGATCCCGCTGCCTCCCCTGGCACAACCAAGTGACGAATTAACAATCCGCGTTCTGCAATGCCCTGCTGGTTGATTTTGAGAACACCGGTCTGGCGGTGCATCTCTTTTAATACCTGCTTGTTTACCTCAGGATAATCAGCAGCCTTGCAATATTTACGTGCTACCTCGGGGTCAGCAAACTTTGCATCGGGCATATAGATATCAATAATTCCTTCCAATAGTTTAATGACTTCCAGAGATTCATATCCACCACAGTTATAAACCAAGGGGAGACGAAGCCCGTGTTCAATTGCTTTTGGCAAAGAAGCGATTAGTTGGGGGGTAAGGTGGGTGGGAGTAACAAAATTGATGTTATGGCACCCTCTTTGCTGGAGAGTTACCATGTGTGTTGCCAGTTCTTCGCTGGAAATCTCTTCGCCTTTCGCCAGATGGCTGATGTCGTAATTTTGGCAAAATACACATTTAAGGTTACAGTAGGTAAGGAAAATGGTTCCGGAGCCACCGTGGCCGACCAGGGGTCGTTCTTCACCAAAATGGGGAAAAACACTGGAGACGACTATGGTTCTTCCTGCTCCACAAACCCCAACCTCCCCTTTCAAGCGGTTTGCTTTGCATGCTCGAGGGCAGAGGGTGCATGACTCGAGAAACAACAGTAACTGTTTGATTTTGTTTCCCAGTTTACCCGATTCGTATAACGCGAGATAACGTGGAACAAAAGCCATACAAGTATTTTGATAGGGCTTGCCTCATTTTTCCTTATGGAATCGCATGAGATCGCTAACCGTAAACAGTGCTTCTATCTTAACCCCTTCCCTTTCGATATTCTGTTTGCCTTCTTCTTCCTCCCGGTCTACCAGTACCATGGCTTTTACAACAATAAGTCCTCCTTCTCGTGCTCTTCTCACAGCGTCAATGGTTGACGTGCCGGTGGTGATAACATCATCAACAATGACGACTCTGTCTCCTTCTTTTACATCACCCTCAATCCATTTTTTAAGACCATGGCCTTTAGCTTCTTTCCTGACCCAGAAGGATTTTATTTCTTTGCCGTGCAGATAACTGGCGTACGAAACCGCATCAGCAATCGGGATGGCGCCTGCCTCAGGCCCACCAATAGCAGCGACATTAAGGTCAACGATTTTTTTGAACATGACGTGGGAGATGAGGTATTTGGCTTTCGCGAGGCTGGTAACCACCCGGCAGTCAATGTAATAGCTGCTCATTTTTCCCGAGGCAAGTTTGAAGGTTGCTTCTTCGCTGAACTTAAACCCTTTTTCATAGATCAATCGCAATAGTTCTTTTTCCATAAGTCGTTCCTTTTTAATGAATATATTGAGGCCCTTTATCTTTTTCTTGTTCAGGAAGTTCCTGAGAAGCGAATTTTTCCTTGATCTGGGTAAGATAATTATCAATCTCTTTTTCCATATAGCGGGTAAGCGTGGAAAGTTTGGAAAAATCAAGCGAAAGCTTAAAAAGTTGGGTGAAGACTTCAAGCACCGCCCAGGAAGCGTTAGGGTTTTCGATTTGGGTAGCGTAGAAGGGGATTTCGCCTAAAAGGCACGCCCCTTCAAAATGTGCTTCTTGTGCGATTCCCAAAAATACGCCGTTTAGCCCTCCGATATGTCCATCATGGAGAATATTAATGTTGAGCTTTTGAAGCTGCTTGAGCATCCCCGGGGAAGTGGCGATTCCCCAGACTCCTGGCTTAACCCGATGGTCAATCGTGGATGACAGGGCCGCAAAGGTAAAAATTTTTTTTACCCCAGCGTGCTTCGCAACGTCTAAAATAAGATGGGAAAATCGAATTTCTTTTCCGGCAATGGGCTGAGCTTCACTTAAGAAAATGAGAAGATCGTTTTTACCGTCTTTGTTTTTCCAAAAATAAAGTTTACTTTCTGGCAATCTAATGCTTTCTATTAATGCGTTGCGTATAGAAATCGTGGGGATGGGGAAGAAATCTTGGGGTTCGATCTTTTGGTATTCCTGGGCATTTAATTCCTCGCGGAGGTAATGAGCTGCCTTGAGGGCGACATTTCCCATTCCGGGCCAGGCAGCGATGAGAATCGGATTATTTAGTTTCAGGAGTTTTGCTTTCTTGACCATACTCAATTCTCAGGTATAATATTTCATTTTTTCAAGGCATAAACTTTTTTGATTTACTATACCTTATCTCTACGATAACCTCAAAGAAGAAAAAATTTTAAAGATTTTTTAAACCGTTGCCTTGTTTTTTTGTTTGACTTTTGATGCTGTAAGAGTTTGAATACCTATTATTTTCAAAATATTAACCTTGATATCCGGGAATAACAGAAAACAAGGACTTTGGGGGAAACTGGGTATTCATAATTTCGTGAAATAAATTAGGCCGAATTGCCAAAGGGTGGTACGGCCTCTTTATTTGGAGGTGAAGGACTTGGACCTAACAGGTTTACGGTTTTGATTGGCAATAAGCATTAGAAAGGAGAAACTATGAAAGAGGTCAAAATCGGAGATTGGTTAAAGGAGGGCTTCGAGGCCGTAAAATCGGATGTTATTGGGTATGCTTTGCCCGCGTTAATCATTTTCGGTGTATGTCTTACGGTAATTGGTATTCTTATCGTGGGGCCTTTGCTCTGCGGTTTTTATTATATAATCTTTCAGCGAATGAAAGGCCAGCAGGCTACCACCGGCGATCTGTTCAAGGGCTTTGATGTGCTCTGGGATGCTCTTTTAGCATGGGCTATCATTTTTGCAGTAACCTTTATTGTTGGTCTTGTTCCTTTTTTGGGTATTATTTTGAGCTTACTGGCGGGCGCGCCTTTTATTTTTGTATTTCCCCTGATCTGGGAAAAACGCCTTTCGTTTATTGACGCGATCAAAGAAAGTCTACAGCTTTTCAAGGAACGATGGTCTGATCTACTTCCTTTTTATGTGGTCGCGTCACTGGTGGGCACTGCAGGGGTTTTGTTACTCGGGATAGGAGTGATCTTCACTTTCCCTATCTATGTGTACGCAACCGCCTGCCTCTACCGCGACTGGATTGGACTTGGTAATGCGCCGGTATCTTCGGAACCAAGGGTTTAACAGAGAGATACCAAGGAAATTTTACAAGTTTGTTGTAGACAAGATTTTTTCGTAAGATATATCTTGAGGGGAAGAAGTAAAAAAAATAACAGCGGTGTAATTATCCTCATAAATTGAAGGTGGGTAATGATATGCCCGAAATGTAACTTAGAGCAGTTAGATAACAATGCAGAATGTGCAAAATGCGGCATTATCTTTGAAAAATATTTCGCCCGCCAGGCACTCCTTCCCGAAAACGGTGCTCCTATTACATTGAATGTTCATCGCAAAGAGCTAAAAGAAAAATCGGGAATCTTTATAGACTTCGCTCAAGAACTCTTTTTTCATGTTACCTCACCAGTTAACCCCTTCTATTTTAGCGGTCGCGTGATTGTTTTTTTGGGGATTTTTTTTGGGGGTTGGAAGTTTATTCTTTCCCCTATTGAGACCAACTATCCTGGACAATCTTTTATGCATTTTGTTAACCTCCCTTTTCACGAAGCAGGGCATATTATTTTTGGTTTCTTTGGACAATTTATAATGATGCTCGGAGGAAGTCTGGGACAACTGTTAATGCCTCTAACCTGCTTTTTGGTTATTCTTTTAAAGACGAGAGATACCTTTGGTGCCTCAGTGGTCTTTTGGTGGATCGGGGAAAGTTGTATGGATTTAGCCCCATATATTAACGATGCAAGGGACTTAAAATTAATTCTTTTAGGTGGAGTTACTGGAAGTGAGGTGGTTGACTATCATGATTGGGAATTTATCCTCCGTAAACTTGGATGGCTCCGATACGATCATGCTTTAGCCCAACTCACGAATACCGTAGGTATCCTGCTAATGCTGATTTCTTTTGTTTGGGGAGGGTATATTCTTTTTAAACAATACAAAAACCTTGCTAGCCGATTATTGTGAAGCTTTCGATATAGTTAAAGGGAATTTTTTATAAGAAAAGCGGAGAGCAATTCTCCTGAGGCATAATACTGCCCTGAGTCATTTGGGATGAGCGCGACATTCTGTGATTCAATGCTTTGTTTACGGGAACCAGCGTATTAGTGTTTTCTCAATCTCCATCTTTTGATTGACGAAGGTTTTTCCCTTCTCCTGCAGTGTTGCCAAACTTTTTTTAAGCGCCGCGCTTTCCTTCTTCAGGATTTCGATCTTTTGTTCTAAAACTTCGCAGGTGGTGGGTTGCTGGGCAAGGGTATTAGTTTTCTCTTCCATCCCCTCCTCGACTTTTTTTGCTTCACTTACTAGTCCTTAGTAAAGAACTACTCCGATTAACGTTTCATGTTTTCTAGTTTGAAGGGTTACTTTTTTGATAATAAACCAAATTAAAAAAATTTAACCTGTTAAGATTAAATTGTCCACCTTAATTGCGATCAGGGCGAATATAAAAAAAGTTGCATTATCAAAACAAATTTGCTAATATATTAAAATGAAAGATTAATTGTTTGATAATTAAATGATAAATCAGTTGCAGATTTACTACTCGGGAGAGTACAGATGAGTCCCGTAAAAGACAAAGAAACCATTGATAGCATCATAAAGGGATTAGCGCTTCCCTTTTTTGTAGTTGATAATGATAATAAAATTATTTTTTTTAATGAGCCTCTCGAAAAGCTCACCGGCTATAGCGAACAAGAAGTGCTGGGAAAGCCATGCCATGAGATTCTTCGCTCCGAGATTTGTAAAGAGCATTGTCCCTTGAAAGAAACCATGGCCACAGGGAGGGATGCGGTTAATCTGGAGATGACGATTCAAAGAAAAAATGATCTTTCTATTCCCGTCAGGATAACTACCTCAGTCATAAAAAATAAAGAAGGAAAAGTCATCGGTGGAATGGAGAGCTTTCGGGATATTTCTTTTCTCAAGGCTCTTCGCAAAGAGATTCGGGAAAAATATACGTATCAAAAGATTGTAAGCAGAAATAAAAAAATATTAGAAACATTGGATGATCTCACCGATATTGCCGCCAGTGGCGCAACCGTACTTATCCAAGGTGAGAGCGGAACGGGAAAAGAACTTTTTGCTAATGCCCTCCATGAATTAAGTCCCCGCAAGGATAAGCCTTTTATCAAGGTCAATTGCGGGGCCTTGCCTGAGACACTCTTAGAGTCAGAGCTTTTTGGTTATAAACGGGGGGCGTTTACGGATGCCAAAAAAGACAAGCCGGGCCGTTTTCAGTTAGCGGAAGGAGGGACCATCTTCCTTGATGAGATTGGCGAGATTTCCAAAAATATCCAAGTAAAGCTTTTACGGGTCTTAGAGAAAAAAGAATATGAGCCGCTCGGAAGCGTGCAAACCGAGAAGGCCAATGTCCGCATTCTTGCTGCCACCAACCGAAATCTTCGTGTTTTAGAGCAAAATGGAGAGTTTCGCGAAGACCTTTACTACCGCCTGAATGTTATCACGCTCAATATTCCACCTCTGCGGGAGCGCAAAGAAGATATTCCTCTTTTGATTGAGCATTTTATGGATAGTTTTAATCAGACGGTGGAGGGAAAAATAAATGGGATTACCACTCCGGCCATGAAGCTCCTGTTAAATCATGGATACCCAGGCAATGTTCGGGAGCTGGAAAATATTATTGAACACGCCTTTATCCTCTGTCGGGAAAATTACATTGCCCCAAAGCACCTTCCCGACTATCTCACTGACCGGTTCCCACGCCCGACGGTAAAAGGCAAAAAACTGGAGGAATTGGTTGACAACTTTGAAAAAGAACTGATTGAAGAAACGTTAAAACATTACGGAGGCAACATAGAACGGGTAGCAGAGGAGCTGGGCGTACACCGTTCCACCTTATGGCGCAAGATGAAGAAAAATAATGTTAAACATTCAGGGGTTGAGAACCTGGGATAGTTCGCGGGAGCGTTCAGAAGCCGCCACGACCGCGTTGATTAAGGCGCCTCTTACACCTTTCTCCTCTAAAACATGGAGACCCGCGATCGTTGTTCCTCCCGGCGACGTGACTAAGTCCTTTAACTTGCTGGGGTGATCCCCGGTTTCTAAAACCATCCGTCCTGAGCCAATAATAGTCTGAAGCACCAGAGATTGGGCCACATCCCGGGGCAGTCCCATTTTCACTCCCCCATCAGTTAAGGCTTCAATGATTAAAAATATATAAGCTGGCCCACTTCCGCTCAAACCAGTAACTGCGTCCATATGCGCTTCAGGGATCATCACCGTAGTGCCGACAGCCTCAAAAAGCTCGCGGGCAACCCGAATATCATTTGGGGTTGCTTTGCTTCCTCCGCAAAGAGCGATTGCACCTTCACCAATCTGGCTCGGGGTATTGGGCATCGCCCGGACAATTCTTTTGTCTTTCCCTGTCTGGGAAGCAATTAAAGCAATGGTGATTCCGGCAGCAATGGAAATGATCACGTGCTTTGAAGTAACCGTGCCGGCAACTTCCTGCAAGACCCCTTTTATAATCTGAGGCTTTACTGCCAAAATAATGATTTCCCCAAAGCGGACTGCCGCTTTGTTATCTGAGGTTACGTGAATACGATATTTTTGGGAAAGAAACTGAGTTCGTTCCTCTCTCGGTTCAGAAACGAGGAGCTGTTCGGGGGCAATAATTTTCTTTTTGAGGAGCCCTCGCAGCATCGCTTCCGCCATATTTCCTCCCCCAATAAAACTAATTTTTTCCCCTTTCATAGTGGCATCATCCTCCTTTTAATATGGATAATCGATTTCCTCTGTGAGCGACCAACTTTCAAAAAAATCGATAGGAATCTCTCGAACAAAGCGGGAGGGCTTGGAAAAGACCTTCCCGCTTACTCGGTCATAGATGTTTACCGGGTAGGTGATAAAAAGGTTTTCCTTTGCCCGGGTGGCCGCAACATACATGAGCCTCCGTTCCTCCTCCATTTCTTCTTCACTGTTAAAAGCGTAGCTTGAGGGAAATTTTCCTTCCAAAGCCCAGATGATAAAAACCGTATGCCACTCTAACCCTTTGGCTGAATGGATCGTGGAAAGCACCAGCCGCTCATCATCAGAATCTGGCGCGGCAACTCCGGCCACGCTTTCATTCGGCGGCTCCAACGCAAGATCACTGAGGAAATGTTCCAAGGAAGAATAACGGGCAGTGATGTTCTGGAGGTTTTCCAAATCCTTGAGGCGCTTGGGGTAGTCATCGTATTTATTTTTAAGGATTGGTTCATAGTAGCGACAGGTGAGGTTGATCTGGTCGGGTATGGTGAGTCCTTGCCGCGTTAACGTGGTTAAAAGCTCGTGGAGTTGCCTGATCCCGTCGGTGAATTTTGCCTTTTCAGGATAACTCGTGAGGTCTTCAGGTCCCTTGCGGTTTTTTATGATCCACTCAATGATATTATGGCTGGTGCGCGGACCGATTTTCCCTATCAGCATGAGGACTCGGTGCCAGCTGATCGCATCTCGCGGGTTGATGAGGAGTCGAAGGTGGGCCAGGACGTCTTTCACATGTGAGGTTTCAATAAATTTGAATCCACCGAATTTGACATAGGGTATGTTGCGGCGGGCCAATTCAATCTCCAGATCGAAGGTGTGGAAGGCGGCCCGGCACAGAATAGCGATTTCATCGAGGGGAACACCCTCCTCTCTTATTTCCAGCACCTTTTGGCAAATAAAGCGGGACTGGTAGTTTTCATTTTCCGCGGCGATAAGTATGGGGCGCACGCCCTTGGTTTTTTTGGTAAAAAGATGCTTGGTGTACTTTTCCTTGGCATTTACAATGATTTCATTGGTCAGATCAAGGATGGGTTGGGTGGAGCGATAGTTTTCTTCGAGGGTGATAATACGAGTTCCTGAAAAACGTTTTGGAAAGTCCATAATGTTCCGAAAATTAGCGCCACGAAAGGAATAAATACTTTGAGAATCATCTCCCACCACCATGACATTGTTATGCTCCGAAGCTATAAACTGGATAATCTCGGACTGCAGTCGGTTGGTATCCTGGTACTCGTCTACCATGAGAAAGCGGAATCTTCGAGAAATTTCGGCGCGAACGTCCGGATGATTTTCCAGGAGGGTTCGAAAGTTTACGAGCAGGTCATCGTAATCCATGAGCTGGTTTTGCTCTTTATATTTTTTATAAAGCTCTTGAAGGCCTGATAACTCTTTCAATTCTTCGAAAAAGTGAAAATATTCTTGCTCCATGATGTGCGAGATGGGCTCCATTTTATTGACTGACTTGCTGAAGATTTCAGCAATGGTGTTTTTCCGGGGGAACCGGCGGCTCTTTTCACTCAAGCCCATCTGGGTTCTCAGAAGGTTTATGATATCCTCAGCATCCGAGCGGTCCAAAATCGTGAAGGCTGATGCATACCCAATCAGCGGGGCGTATCGTCTCAGTAGCGAGTTGGCCACCGCATGAAAAGTTCCTCCGTATACCCGCTCGCACCGGTCATCAATCATCATACTGGCACGGCGGAGCATCTCTTGGGCGGCCTTGCGGGTAAAGGTAAGGAGAAGAATATTTTCCGGGGGGACACCGGACTCAATCAAGCGGGCTACCCGGTACACTAACGTGCGAGTCTTTCCGCTCCCAGCCCCGGCAATGACCAAAATGGGACCTTCCAGAATTGTTGCTGCTTCCAACTGAGCGGGGTTAAGCTCCTTTTCATAGTCAATCTGAAAAGATTTTTTAACCAACGGGGGAATGTCTTTCAATAAATACTGTTTCATGGGCATGTTATAACGTATCGCCTTTATTTTTTCAAGGAAATGCGTACAGGTTACCATTATAAAATTTTTCATGATTTTATTGAGCAGGGAAACTCTAAATTTTTACTTTCTTATTTGATCAAAACGTTTTCTTGTGAAGGCAAGGGAAAAAATATTGTAAGGAAAAATTTACGGTCAACAAAGAGAATTGGAAAAGCACACGATGGTTACCGATCGCCAATATTTGCTGTTTATCCCATGCAGTTTAAAGGATTTTGGAAGCGAAATTACCTTTGCAAAAAGGAGAGATTTCTATATACTGAAAGCCTTTTGATTGTAAAAAAATGCCTTATAAGAGGAAATTATGGCGGTTCGTTTTAAAAAATCGGTAAGAGAAATTAAACTTCTTGATCATACCCAGGGCTTTAATGAAAAGCGCTTGAATTTTGAGTTCCGATTTGACCCGCTCACCCGGAGAAGGGCGCGCATTATGAACTTAAAATTTAAGGTGCCCTCGTCACCTGATTTGAAAAAAATCGTTGAGATGTCCCTGGGGTACCCATGCCCTTTTTGTGAAGAAAACGTGGAAAATATGACCCCCAAATTCCCTTCCCCTTTTATCCCGGAAGGAAGGATAAAATTCGAAGAGGCAGTAGTGTTGCCCAACTTTATGCCGTATGGACAGAATAATGCCGTGGCGATTTTTTCCAAAGACCATTTTGTTGGGCTTACGCATTTTTCTGAAGAAATCTTAGCAAATGGATTTCTGGCAGCTCAGAGTTTTTTTAAAAAAGTTTATAAAAAAAATGCTAAGAACAAATACTTTTCTATTAACTGGAACTATATGCCCCCTTCTGGGGCAAGCTTGATCCATCCTCACCTTCACCTTATGGCCGACTGGGATCCTTCGGATTATCATGGCCTGACCCTGAAACGGGGAAAGCGATTTTGGAAAAAATTTAAGGTCAATTATTGGGAAGATTTGATTAAGGAGGAAAAAAGGCTCGAAGAAAGGTTTTTGGGTGAAACCGGAAATATTTGTTGGCTTCTTTATTTTGCGCCCAAAGGGATGATGTTTGATGTCATGGGTGTTTTTGTTAATCAACTTTCCCTATTAGAGATTCCGCCAATAGAGTTCCACGAGTTCGCCCGGGGGCTTCAAAAAATTTTTCTTTACTTAGATAAAAATAACCTAATGAGCTTTAATCTGACCATTTTTTCTGGATTAAAAGAAAAAGATTATTTTTGGACTCATGCCCGGTTAACCCCTCGTTTCGTTATTCCGCCGATGAATACCAGTGATGTTAACTTCACGGGCCTGTTTCATGACGAATCTCTCTCCATCATTAAACCTGAAGATGTCTGCCAAGAAATGAAGGCCTTTTTTTAGATTTTTTGCCTTACCCATTATGATCCTCCGCTATATTCTTCCATCCTTCATATATTTTTGCTACATGTAATGCCTGTGGCTGATTCCGGCATACATATCCCTTCATCTGGAGTCATTAGGGTTTAACCATTTTCAGGTCAGCTTTTTGATCTCTTTGTTCTTTTTTTTAAAACCGAACTTTTCGCAAACCGCTTAAAAGATTAACCCTCCTCTTGCCGAACTCGGAAATTCACCCTACAGGACGGGCAGTACCAACGCTTGGTGCCTTTCTTAAAAAGAGGTTCATGGAAATAAAGGCAGGAGACCCCTTGCGAATTAGGAAGAACGGAGATTCTTCCTAAGGTAATGAGCATAGCTTTTTTTCTTGGGTTTTTGGTGGGATATTTAAGGCATCAAGGCTGATGTGCAACCTCTGGGCTAAATTTAAAATAGTGGTGTCAAATCCCTCCCGGTAACGATAAAGTCCAGATTTTTCGGAGAAGTCGGTAGTTTGTTTAAGCCATTTAAACCAGAGTATCTGGTTTCCCCTGTGAACTTCTATAAGAACGGCTTTGATCTCTTCTCTCGATATGGTGGCGATTTCTTGCATTGAGCGTTCCCCTTTATTGAGGGTTATGGATTTAGAAAAATTTACAATAACAATATAAACCCACGCCTTGCATTAGTCGTTTGTGAGGGAATATACTTTTCAATAAAATACTTGACAAATTATTTTGAAAAGTTAGATTAGTCTAATAATATAAAAATAATCTAAATTTTATTATGTTAATTTTCCAAAAGGTGGTCACATGGAAAAAGCGCTTACCTCAGCAATGGAAGATTACTTGGAATTAATAGTTAAACTTAAGCAAGAGAATAAAGTTGTCAGGGTTCGTGATATTGCCAAAGGGATGCATGTAAAGATGCCGAGCGTAACCTCGATGTTAAATAACTTAGCTAAAAAAGATCTGATAAACCATGAGCGGTATGAGTATGTGGATTTGACCCCCTTGGGCCTTAAACAGGCTCAGAAGGCACTTTACAAACATATGATTCTTTTTAATTTTTTAAAAAACGTGCTTAAAATTAATTCTAAACAGGCAGATAACGAAGCTTGCCGGATGGAGCACGCGGTAAGTTCTGCTACCCTCAAGAAGCTGGTAGAATTCATTGGGTTTATTGAATCGTGTCCCAAGGGAAGTTTTGATTTTTGGGGATATTTTAAAAGTCATTGCCAACAGGGCAACTCAAAAGAAGAATGTGTAGAACACTTGAGAGATTCTCTGGATCAGTTTTTTTCGCAAAAGAAAAGCAAGCCGGGTGGGAAGGATGCTGACAAAACAATGTCTCTGGATAAAAGGGAGCAATAAAAATTTTGATCACAAACAGCGTGGATATTACCATGAAACAAGCACGGTTAGAACAAAGAAATAATACCCTTTTTTCTGCAGTTCCCGAGAACACTGAAGGAACGCATGAGCGGCCTAAAAAGATTGTTATTATCGGCAACCCCAATGTGGGCAAAAGCGTCTTGTTTAATAATCTCACAAATAATTATGTTACGGTTTCCAATTACCCCGGGACGTCGGTTGAAGTTACCAGCGGATTTGCAGACATCAAGGGAATGAGATTTGAGGTCATAGATACTCCAGGGATGTATTCGCTAACTCCAATCACTGAAGAGGAGCGGGTAGGAAGAAAAATTTTAATTCAAGGGAGGCCCGACATCGTCTTACATGTTGTTGATGCTAAAAATTTAGAAAGAATGTTAGCATTCACCCTTCAACTCACCGAAGCTGGACTTCCTGTCATTTTGGTTTTAAATATTATGGATGAAGCCCAAAAAGCCGGCACTACAATCGACTTCACCCTTTTAGAAAAACTCCTTGGGATTCCGGTTGTGGGGACGATTTCAACCACAAAAAAGGGGATGGATATGCTGCAGGAGAGGATCGTAGGATATGCAATTCGAAAAAAACCATGATGGGCCAATAGAACACTCTTTAGAAATAGCTTTGGAAACAATTGAAGGATTACTCCACGACAGGTATCCGCTCTCGCGTCGTGCTATTGGTCTTCTATTGCTTCAAGAGGATCACGAGATACAAGAGATGGTAAAGGAAAGCCAGCCGACGATTATAGACCACATTGAAAAAATCATTTCTGGAGTGAAAGCACACTATGCTTATCCGATTGAATATGAGATTGCTCTGCGCCGCCGGGACGAAGTAGAAAGGATTATCAACCGGGTCGTGAAAGTCAAGGAAAAGGCACAAGGGATTGCTGAAAAAATAAGTGTTCTGATGATGCATCCCCTAACAGGGTTTCCCCTACTTTTTTTGATTCTCTATTTCGGGCTCTATAAATTTGTGGGAGTCTTTGGAGCCGGGACTGTCGTAAGGTATATTGAAGAGACGATTTATGATAGCTACCTTAATCCGCTTTTGGTAAAAATATTTTCTTCCTTTATTCCCTGGAGGATCCTTCAGGACCTTATGGTGGGAGAGTATGGCGTTTTAACCCTCGGGCTACGATACGCAGTGGCGCTTATTCTTCCTATCGTTACGTTTTTTTTCCTCGTCTTTTCAGTCATTGAAGATACCGGCTACCTCCCCCGCTTGGCAATGCTGATTGACCGGACCTTTAAAAAAATCGGCCTCAGCGGAAGGGCAGTAATCCCGATGGTGTTAGGATTTGGTTGTGCAACAATGGCCACGTTAGTTACCCGGACCCTTCCTACGAAGCGGGAACGGCTTATCGCCACCATGCTCTTAGCCCTGGCCGTTCCGTGCTCCGCTCAATTAGGGGTAATCTTAGCACTGCTTGGGGGTCATCCTAAAGCGATGGTGCTCTGGGCAGGAATTATTATGATGGTATTTTTGTTTATTGGATTTTTAACCGCAAAGCTTCTTCCCGGTGAAAGGCCATCTTTTTATATTGAAATCCCCCCGCTGAGGCTGCCTCATCTGGGCAATATTTTTAACAAGACCTATGCGAGGGTGAAGTGGTATTTTTTGGAGATTTTGCCCTTGTTCCTTTTGGCAAGCGTTTTAATCTGGTTAGGTAAGCTTACCCGGCTCTTTGATCTTTTGATTTTCTTATTTACCAAACCAGTAACGATGATTGGGCTTCCGAAGGAGGCAGCGAAGGTATTCCTTTTTGGCTTTTTCCGACGCGACTATGGAGCAGCCGGTCTTTATGACCTCAATAAAGATGGCTTATTGACCGGTGATCAGCTTCTGGTGTCCTGCGTCGCTTTGACTTTATTTCTTCCCTGTATTGCTCAATTTTTGATGAACCTGAAGGAACGGGGATGGAAGACGGGAGTGGGTATATCGCTTTTTACTTTGTTTATTTCCTTTGTGATTGGCTTTATGGTTAATCTGGTATTAAATACGCTTGCAATCAGCTTATAAACAAGAGGAGGTTGTAGAAGGTGGAACAAAAAGAGAGGATAGAAGAGTTATTAGAATCGCTCTGGATTATTACGGTGGAGGGGCAAAGGGATAAAAGTGACTTTAGCCTCTTAAAGGATGATGAGGCAGTAAAGGATTTAATAAAAATGGGATATGTCTTCATTAAGGAAAGCCAACTTGGGTTGACGGAAGTCGGAAAAATGGAAGCCCAGAAGTGTATCAGGCGGCACCGTTTGGCGGAGAGGCTTATGACGGATGTGTTTGTTGAAAAGAGTAAATTAATTCATGAAACAAGTTGTAAATTTGAGCATCTCCTTCATAGAGACCTGGAAAAAAATATTTGTACGCTCCTTGGTCACCCAAAAACCTGCCCTCATGGGAAGCCGATTCCACCGGGGAGTTGCTGCCGAGGTGCTTCCAAAGAATACCTCAAAAAAATTATTATGCCCTTAGCCGAACTGGAGATAAAGAAAAAGGGGAAAGTAGCATACCTGCAAACCGGAAACCGGGATGTTCTTCAGAAGTTGATCGCAATGGGGGTATTACCTAAAACTGAAATCCTGCTCCTCCAGAAGTTCCCCTCCTACGTGATTCAAGTGGGAAAAAGTCAGTTTGCCCTTGACAAAGAGATGGCGTCGCAAATTTATGTGAGACAGGTTTAAAAGAGAAGATCACATTAAACGAACGGAGGAAAAAAATTTATGACGAGAAAAAATAAAGGTCACTTTGCGCAAAAACATCCTGGGGTCACGTTAGATGAAAGGATTGCTCAAGAGATTCGCGCTCAGGTGCTCGAAGGGGGTCTTTTTTGTGCTATTGCCTTCAAAATTGCCAGAGACTTATCAATTACACCCGGAGACGTAGGCCGCAGTGCTGACCTTCTTGAGCTTCCTATTTTGAAATGTCAACTCGGACTTTTTGGCTATCCACCGCAAGGGAAGGTGGTGAAACCTGCGGAATCCGTTGCGCCGGATTTAGAAAAAGCAATTCAAGAAGAACTCGCGAATGGCTGTATCTCCTGTTCTACCGTTTTTGCTTTGGGGGCAAAATGCAACATACCGAAGATGGTGCTTTCTTCTGCGTGTGAAAAAATGGGAATTAGAATTAACTCCTGCCAATTGGGAGCGTTTTAAAATTTCGCTTGCTCGGGAATCTCATCGAAATGTAACCTGAGAAAACAGTTTAAATAAAATTTTTCTTTGACTAGTTTGCTTGGCCGGGCGTTACGTTTATGAGCAGAGCAACCTTAACGAAACAATGATTCCTTTACGCGACAAAAATCCTTCTGGGAAGTTTCCTCTTGTAACTTTTGTATTGATTGTCATCAATGTGTTGGTTTTTATTTATCAGCTTTCTTTGAGGGAAACCCTGCGCCCCTTTATTCATCGCTATGCTTTAGTTCCCGCCAATATTTTTTTCTTCGGCAAAACTCCGGGGATATCGATAAAACATACCTTCCTTCCTTTCCTTACCTCCATGTTCCTTCATGGTGGCTGGCTTCATGTCATTGGCAACATGTGGTACCTCTGGATTTTCGGAGATAAAATCGAGGATCGTCTGGGGCACGTGCGGTTTTTTATCTTTTATTTAGTGTGCGGCATCGGCGCGGCTGCGGCCCATGTTATTCTAAACCCCAACTCTACGGTGCCCTGTGTTGGTGCAAGTGGTGCGATTGCCGGAGTATTAGGCGCTTATCTTATCTCGTTTCCGTTTGCTCGCGTGGTGACCTTGGTGCCGATCTTTTTTTATCTTACGGTGATTGAAATACCTGCGGTTATTCTCTTGGTCTTTTGGTTTGTACTCCAGTTTTTTAGCGGAACCTTATCAATTGCGGCAACCGCCCAGCCAGGGAGCGGCGGAGTAGCCTGGTGGGCCCATGTGGGTGGCTTTATTATTGGAATGATACTCATAAGCCTTCTTCCCAAACGAAAGGGGTTTCAAAGACGAGGGTCTTATTTTTTTACGGACAGGGATTTTTGAAAGTAGTCGCAATACGGGGTAAGACTGCATTGGTCACAAAGCGGCTTACGCGCATTGCAGACATACCGGCCGTGAAAGATAAGGAGGTGGGAAAAATCGATCCACGCCTTTTTAGGCACAATCTCCATTAAATCAAATTCCACCTTTACCGGGTCAGTATTTTTTGTTAACCCCAGACGCTCACTTACCCGAAGCACATGGGTGTCAACCACGATTCCGGGCACACCAAAGGCTGTACCTAAAATGACATTAGCCGTCTTCCGGCCGATTCCTGGCAGGGTGACCAAGTCTTCCAATCGATCCGGTACCTTCCCACCAAAGCGGGTCACCAGTTCGCGGGTGGATTTCCGGATCATTTTTGCCTTGTTGCGAAAAAAGCCAGTTGATTTAATCTCTTCTTCCAGTTCTCCGGGGGTAGATTCCGCATAAGCCTTCGCAATGGGATATTTTTTAAAGAGGTACGGGGTTACTTGATTGACTCGTTTGTCCGTGCACTGAGCAGAAAGGATCGTGGAAACCAGCAACTCTAAGGAATTGCGGTGATCAAGTTCACAATGTGCTTGAGGGTGCATCTTTTTAAGAAGCGGAATAATCTTTTTTATTTTTTCTTTTTTTGTTTCTTGTTTTTCTGTCTTCATCATCAGGGGGTATTTGTTTTTAAGCATTAAAGTATCTTGTGCTCTTTCAATTGATTTTTGCAAACAAAAGAAAAATAAACAAGGGATAAAAACGCTTGCTTTATTATTAAATTACTATAAGGTAAAAATATTTTTAATATTCAGTCGGAGATTTTAATGAGTTTAGCAAAAAAATGCGACAAAGTAAAAGTGCATTTCACCGGCAAACTGGAAAACGGAAAAATATTTGATAGTTCAAAAGACAGCAAGCCGCTTGAATTTACCATCGGTGCCGGCGAAATGATGCCTGGTTTTGAAAAAGCAATTATTGGAATGACAATGGGGAGTACAAAGGCTTTTACTGTTTTGCCAGAAGAAGCCTATGGATCGAGGCGCGATGAGCTGGTCGCTATAGTAGAAAAAAGCCATTTTCCTCCTGATATTACCCCGACTATCGGACAACCCCTGCAGATTACCTTACCGGAGGGAGAAGTTTTAGACTTGCTCATTACCAGCATAGATGGAGATATGGTCACTATTGATGCTAACCACCCCTTAGCTGGTGAGGCGTTGCTCTTTGAGGTTGAATTAGTGGAAATCGCTTAATCAGAGCATTTAACCATCGGCCTTCTCGTCGGATAGTTGCTGCCCTCTCCTCAGAATTCATCTTATTATCGCCATTATGAAAAAATCTGAAAAGGTTAGAGAGATTTATAGAATGATTAACAAGGCTCACCCCATGAAAGGCTTTGTGTTGATGGGCGGATCAGCTGGAGCTTTTTGCGTGATGGCCAGCCTCATAAAATATGCTTCCTTCCTTGATCCATACCGAACAACGCTCTTTCGATTTGTTATCGGCTTAGGCTTGCTGGGAGTGGCTGCTCTATTTGGAAAGCTAAAACTCCAGTTTGTGAATGGCTGGCTTCTTTTTTCTCGCGGCTTGTCGGGTGGCGCAGGTGTCTTTTTTCTTTTTTTGTCAATAATGAAATTAGGTATCGCTAAGGGGACAATCATTAGTTATTCCTATCCTGTTTTCGCAAGTATTATGAGCGTTCTTTTTCTTAAGGAGAGAATTGGCGTTTTGAAGTGGGGCGCGATTGCCATTGCATTTGTCGGCATCTTTCTTCTCAAAAGTGAAGGTGAGGGGATGACTATGTTTATCAAATTTGGAAAATATGAGACCTTAGCTGTGGTTGGTGCTATTTTTTCGGGAATAGCAGTAGTTTCAATAAAACGTCTTCATGAGACTGATTCCACCTATGCCATATTTTTTGCCCAATGTGTGGTTGGTTTATGGCTCATGATTATTCCCGCCAATCTTGTGCCTCGGGCGATAGGATATTTTGGGGGCATTCTTTTACTCGGTATCGGTATCTTTGCCACTGTCGGGCAACTCCTTATGACGGAAGGCTATCGCTATCTTTCACTAACTTCCGGATCTCTTCTGAGTATGTTAGTGCCCGTGCTTAACTTTTTTGCGGGGGTGGTAGTATTCCATGAGCATCTTTCATTATGGGCAATTGTAGGGTCAATACTTGTCCTCACCTCCTGTATTGCAGTAACAGTTGATCGGGAGAATTCCGGATGAGAGAAGCAAGCGGGGGTAACGCTTAGAGCGGAAAATTTTCCGGTATTTGCCACCGACCGCGTAAGGTTTCATGGTGGAGAGCCTTTGCAAGACGCTTTAGAAATCGGGAGCGGGAGATTTCATGGGCACCGAACCTGAGTAGGTTGGTAGTGGTCACTTGACAGTCGATCATTTCGAAACCCCATTTTTGCAAGAGTTTAACCAAATAAACTAAGGCAACCTTAGAAGCATTTTTCATTTTGTAAAACATTGACTCTCCAAAAAAGACTCTTCCTAGTGAGACGCCGTATAGTCCACCAACGAGTTTACCGTCAAACCAGCTTTCAACCGAATGCGCAAAGCCAGCTTCATGTAACCGGACGTAGGCTTTGATCATGTCCGTGACAATCCAGGTGCCTTTCCCGTCTGGTCGTTGGGCATGCGCACATCCTTGAACAACCTCTTCAAAAGATTGGTCTAATGTTATCTTAAAGATGTCTTTCTTAATAACCTTAGAGAGACTTTTGGATACATGGAGGTTTTTTGGTGCAAGGATAAGCCGGGGATCGGGAGACCACCATAAAATCGGGGAACCTTCAGAGTACCAGGGAAAGATTCCTAAGCAATAAGCAAGGAGCAGCCTCTCCAGGCTCAGGTCACCGTCAATAGCTAAAAGACCTTCCGGTTCTGCCTGTTCCGGGGAAGGGAAAACCAGCTCCTTGGGAAGTCGGTAGATTGTCAAGGGGTTACTTATAAACGAAGGAAAGAGAGTTGCTCTGAGTATTGTAGTCTATGAATACGTTCCCGCCCCCGGAAAGCTTTCCAAAAAGAATTTCTTCAGCCAGGGGATCCTTAATTTCTTTTTGTATCAACCGGGCAAGCGGCCGCGCTCCATAAGTTGAGTCATACCCGCTTCGCGCAAGCCAGGTGCGGGCATCTGGAGACAACCGGGCGTTGACCTTTTTAAAAACTAACTGCTCATTGAGTTCTGTTATAAATTTGTCAACAATCTTCTCCATAATTGCATGAGAAAGGGAATGGAAGTTGATAATGCCGTCAAGGCGGTTGCGAAACTCAGGGCTAAAGAGTTTCTCTACGGCCTTCAACCCGTTATCAGATTTATCCTCGGACTTAATGCCATCAAAACCGATACTGGAGGCTGCCATCTCCCGGGTACCCGCATTTGAGGTCATCATGAGGATGACATGACGAAAATCAGCTTTTTTGCCATTGTGATCCGTAAGGGTGGCATGATCCATAATCTGGAGCAAAATATTTAAGATGTCGATATGAGCTTTTTCGATTTCATCCAACAAGAGAACGCTATAGGGATGCTTGCGAATCGAATCAGTAAGCAAGCCTCCCTGATCAAATCCAATATATCCGGGGGGAGCACCGATGAGCCGGGCAACCGTATGTTTTTCCATATATTCGCTCATGTCAAATCGCAAGAAATTTACGCTCAGAACTGCTGCCATTTGTTTTGCTACTTCAGTTTTCCCCACGCCGGTTGGCCCGATGAAGAGAAAAGAGCCGATCGGCTTATCAGGGATCCTCAGTCCTGCCCGAGATCGTTTAATTGCCTTCACCAGGTTATGAATTGCTTCATCCTGACCAAAGACTTTTTCTTTAAGCTCCTTTTCCAAATTTTGAATTTGTAATTTATCCGAAGAGGAGACACTGCGAAGGGGCACTTTGGCGATGCGGGCGACTACTTTTTCGATGTCTGCGGTTGTAATATTTTTTCGGTGTTTATACGCCGGACTCACCTTAATAATTGCTCCCGCCTCATCAATCACATCAATCGCTTTATCAGGGAGGTACCGGTCATTAATGTACTTGGCGGCTAACTCTGCTGCGGTCTTAATTGCTCCGGGGGTATAGGTAACACGGTGATGATTTTCATAGTAAGTTTTTAAGCCTTTAAGAATTTCAATGGTATCGGAAACGGACGGCTCAGCAATTTCGATCTTCTGGAAACGTCGGGAAAGAGCGCGATCCTTTTCAAAAAAATTCTTGTATTCTTCATACGTGGTAGTGCCAATACAGCGGAGCTTGCCTGAGGAAAGTACTGGTTTAAGGATGTTTGAGGCGTCCATCGAACTACCTGTGGTTGACCCTGCTCCAACCACCGTGTGGATCTCGTCAATCGCTAAAATTGCACTCGGCAAGTTCTTTAACTCTGAAATTACTCCTTTTAACCGCGCCTCAAAGTCGCCCCGAAACTTTGTACCCGCCAAAAGAGAACCCATATCAAGCGCATAAATCTCCGTAGTTAAAAAAGCCTCAGGCACTTCACACTTAAAGATTTTTAATGCCAACCCTTCAACGATAGCAGTTTTTCCGACCCCGGGATCACCAACGAAAATCGGGTTGTTTTTGAGGCGACGGCCCAGGACCTGTATCGTTCTTTCCAGCTCTGCTCCTCGTCCAATAAGGGGGTCAATCTGGCCCAATTTTGCCTTTTCAATAAGGGCAATGGTAAAGCGCTCCAGGTGGCTTGATGGCTTTTGCTTTGCCCCGGGTTCACCTTCATTTTCTTCTGAGGTTAATGGCCACTCATCCTCTCCTGTTTTTGGAAGGTCGTGGGAAATGTAGTTCAAAATATCCAGCCGGCTAATCCCTTGGGATTTAAGAAAGTATACTGCGTAAGAATTTTCCTCCTCAAGCATGGAAGCCAGGATGTCGCCAGCGTCCACCTCTTTTTTTTCGGCTGATTGGGCGTGGAGTAAAGCGCGTTGCAACATCCGCTGGAAGCTAACCGTCTGAATGATCTTTTTACTGCTTCCCTCGGGGAGCGCTTCAAGGTGTTCAGCAAAGAAGGCGTCGAGCTTCTTTTTGAGATCTAGAAGATTAGATCTGCAGGAGCGCAAAATTCGGCTTCCCAGCTCATCATCCAAGAGAGCATACAAGATATGCTCAATAGTGAGAAGCTCATGGCGGCGAATCCTTGCTTCCCGCACCGCGACTGCAAAAACCATTTCTAATTCTTTACTGATCATTATACTTCTTCCATACTACATTTTAATGGGAAACCTTGCTGTTTGGCTAAAAAATGTACGGTATCCACTTTAGTCTCGGCAATTTCCTCGGTGTAAATTCCACACAATTCTACTCCCTTTTGATGGATATTTAACATAATCTGGACTGCTTCGGATGGGGGTTTATTAAAAACTGTTTCCAGTACCTGGACCACAAAATCCATAGTGGTATAATGATCGTTATGCATTAAGATTTTGTACTGAGTCGGTTCACGGAGAGCTTCTTCAGTGTGAACACCCGACTTTTCTTTTAGCTCTGGATAGGCTTTACTCATAGTTGAAATAACGCAAAGCGTTTAACTAAGCTTGAAGAAATAATTTTTAATACAAAAATGATTTTTTAGTTATAATTATATAAACTAAAATAGACCATGTCAAACAACCTTCATATCATTAAAGGAGGAAGTGATGGGTGTTTATTTAAAATTTTTGGGCATTCTCCTTTTTTTTTCTGGCTTTTTGCTAGGGGGCTTAAGTCTGTATCATGATCGGGATTATCAAGGGCTGAACCAAACCCTATCCAAAATAGATAAAAAATACGAAAAGATCGGCAAGGAGCTTGAGGTAGCGGTAACCAAACGCTTGGAACGTGTTCCTCTTTTAAGGGAAGAGGAGTTGAGGAAGGCAAGAGGAATATCTCTTATGGTTGGGGGGATAATCCTTGGATCCCTTTTTTTGGGATTGGGAGAGGCGGTGTCTTTGCTTAAAAGGATTTCTAGGAAGTTGTAGGGCCCACCACTGAAAACTTGTTGTGGAAAAAATGGAAAGGAAGACATACCGTTGATCTGCTTTATCCTTGGGTTTGTTTTGGGAGCAAGGTGGCGATAGAGAGTTTTGCAATTGGAAATGCCTTGGGTAATGTCGCAAAGGCTATTTTTATGAAAATGACAAAAATAAAAAGTTATGTGATGCGTTGAGCTTGGCAAGCGGTTGAATTAGCGATAAAAAAGATAATCAACTTACGCTACAAAAAAATCTTGAATCTTCTGTTTTAGTTATGATAAAATTTTAAAATATTACTTTGGAATTAGTTTCTAACACATTTAAAACAATAAATTTGAGTTACATTTATTAAAGGAGGCACCATGAAGAAAATAATCTTTGTGGCAATAATTTTTGGGGTTCTAGTGCTTTCTAAGCCGGTTGCCCTTTTAGCTCAGGAATCTACGGGTGACGGAGGAGAAGCCAAGGTAAGTGAAGAAACTTTAACCCTAATGCCGTGCCCTTATGTAAAAAAGAACATCGTTACCGAAGGAGTTTTTCTTGATGCTTCCACGGTCATTTTAGATGATTGGTTTCATGATGAAGATACTCGATTTAGTTCAAAGGACTATATTAATTTTCGAACAAATGTTATTTTTCAATATTTTATAAAACAAGAGAAAGCAGAATTCATCTCTAGGCTTAAGACCGGAGATAAGATCATCATTTCGGGATGTGTCAAGTCTTGTGATGACAAACGCCCGTGGGTTGAAGTGGATTCAGTTGTTAAAGTTCCAAGCAAATAATACTCTTCCTCTTGCCCTTTTAATTAATTAGCCTTAGGGACAGTTATTCCCATCTTTGATGGTAAACACTGTCCTTTTTATTTATTATTTGGAAATGAGATTGCTCTGCGCTTTGTCTTAAAGAATATTTTTTTGTCGCATAGCCGAGGAGAACGATTTTTTCTGATGAAAAAAAAGGCGATCCAGAAATTTTTATTGGAATTTTTTTTATCTTCTTTTGCGGGAATTCTTCTCACCGTACCTTTTCCTAAATTTGGTCTCACTCAGGTTGCTTGGATCAGCTTCATACCCTTGTTTATGGCGCTTGAGGGTGCTTCTCCCAGAAAAGCATTTTTTTTAGGTTGGATAACCGGCATAGTTCATTTTTCAACTCTTCTTTCTTGGGTTACTGTATCCATGACCCATTATGGAAACCTCTCTGAGGCAACCAGTTTTTTTCTTTTAATACTACTTTCTTCATATCTGGGGCTTTATGTGGGGGCATTTGGGGGACTCCTAAATTTTTTTCGGAACCGCTCTTGTATTGAGCCGGCAGTGATTGCTCCCGTTGTATGGACACTACTAGAATTTCTTCGCACTTACCTGCTTTCTGGATTTCCTTGGGGACTGCTCGGATACTCGCAGTATCAAAATCTTTTTCTCATCCAAATAAGTGACATAACCGGAGTGTACGGGGTAAGCTTTCTTGTAGTGCTTGCTAATGTTTCCTTATACCTTATTTTAAAGTGGGCTCGATTCCGCATTAACCCGTTCCCGGTTCTTTATACGATAGTTACCTTGGGTATTTTTCTAGGCGTAATTTTTTATGGAAACTTTCGCATTGAAAAAATCAAAAAGGCAAATAAGAATAGTATCCATCTTCAGGTCTCCCTCATTCAAGGGAACATAGATCAAGCGCAAAAATGGGATCCTGCTTATACCAATGAGACGCTCACTACCTACCAAAGCCTTACGGTAAAGGCTGCACAGGATCATTCTGATCTTATTGTCTGGCCCGAAACTGCCGTTCCTTGTTATTTTTCAACCGAACACGAATATGGGCCTTTTCTTCTCAGTTTGGCAAAAAAGGTAACTGCACCAATTCTTTTTGGAAGTTTGGCTTATGAGGTAAGAAGCCAGCCAGAAGACTATAAATATTTTAATAGTGCGTTTTTAGTCTCTCCTGAGGATAAAAAAGTGAGCCGGTATGATAAGGTTCATTTGGTGCCTTTTGGTGAGTATGTTCCTTTGAAATCCTTCTTGCCTTTTGTGGAAAAGATGGTTGCGGGAGTGGGTGATTTTTCGCCTGGCAAAAACTTCACTTTGTTTGCGATTCCAAGGGCCCGATGTGGAGTCCTTATATGCTATGAGATTATCTTTCCGAACTTATCCCGGAATTACTGTAAGTCAGGAGCAAATTTTTTAGTAACTATCACTAACGATGCATGGTTTGGTCGCTCAAGCGCACCTTATCAACATTTTTCTATGGCCGTGTTTCGGGCGGTTGAAAATCGAACGGCAGTAGTGCGAGCGGCAAACTCTGGAATCTCAGGGATAATCGAACCTACTGGTTATATCCAGAGACAAACACCACTATTTGAGCGGACTTTTTGTAATGGAGAGATTCCGGTTAATTCCTCTTCCACATTCTATTCTAAATATGGGGACGTTGTAGTTGCTTTGTGCGGAATAATCTTACTATTGTTTATGTTATTTGGGTTAATTATAAACAAAAAATAGATAATTATGTTTAAATTCCTATTCATTTATTACTAAGTGATGTTATTTAATTATTTGAAAATACTAAATTTTTAAAAAAATCCAAAGATATTAAAAAAAAAGCTTGACAAACTAAAAACAACTTTATATTTTAGTATACAACTTGATGTTTTTATTTGATTTATTACTTAATTAATAAAACTTAAAAGTCAGGTAAAAAATTGGTAAAAAATCAAGTACGTAAACTTAGAGAAGAACGCCTTATGAGCAAGGCTGAACTGGCGCGAACTGCTGGTATTTCCCCTTTAACTCTTAACCGAATCGAAAGGGGAATTGGTTGCCGAATGGAGACCAAAAGAAAAATCATTCTTGCCTTAGGGTTAAAGTTATCCGAAAAAAATGACGTCTTTACAGATGATTAATTTTGGAGAAACTTCTCAATGTTTTTAAAAAGACCAAAAGGGCTCCTAGGGCTTGATATAGGAACCAGTGGCGTAAAAATGGTTGAATTGGAGGGGAGTAAAAAAGGTTATCAGCTTAAAAGTTTTGGAAATTCTTTACTCCCTAAGGAAACAATTGTCAATGGGGTACTAAAAAATTCCTCTGCCTTGGTTACTGCAATCACCAACCTTACCAGTAGCTTAAAACCTAAAACCAAGTTTGTTGCTACTTCCATCTCCGGCCACCCTGTTATTATCAAGAAGATTATCATCAATAGCATGAATGACGATGAGCTCGCGGAATCGATCAAGTTTGAGGCTGAACAGTACATACCGTTTGAGATCGAAGAGGTAAATATTGATTATCAAGTTATCGGAATTAATGAAGCCAACCCTGATCAAATGGAAGTTCTTTTAGTCGCCGCCAAAAAGTCCCTCATCAACGAATATGTTGAAGTTATTAACGAAGCTGGTTTGGAACCGGTCATTGTGGATATTGATTCATTTGCCTTGGAGAATGCTTATGAGTTTAATTATCCGGACGAAAAGGTGCCGGTTGTGGCCTTAATTGACATGGGGGCCGGAGTAATAAATATCAATGTGGTCAAAGAAGGGAAAAGCACCTTTTCTCGAGATATATTTATGGGTGGCAACAAACTCAGTGAAGAGATTCAGAAGCAATTGGCGGTGAGCGAGGAAGAAGCAGAAAACTTAAAAAAGGGTGGTGAATTGGAACACGTTGACTATGATCATTTAGATAAAATTGTTCACGATGTATCCTTAGCATTGGCAGTAGAAATTCAGAGATCACTAGATTTGCATGCCGCTTCTACCACCCAGGAGGAAGTAAAAAAGATTTACCTGACTGGGGGCGCCTCTCAACTGCCTGGAATCAAAGACTTGATTGCCGAACGGGTTGGTGTTTCTGTAGAATTCTTTGATTCTTTCCGGGTGATAGAATATACCGAAGCCCAGTTTGACCCTGATCATATAAAAGAAATAAGACCAATTGCGGCAGTCGGCATAGGGTTAGCGCTCCGAATACTGGAGGAGTAAATGAGGATAAATCTTCTTCCCCGAGAAAAAGTAAAGAAAAAATCACCTTATTTTGACCAAGCGGCTTTCGCTGTAGCTCTAGTATGCTTAGCTATTCTTATAGTAATTGGAATTTGGTTTTATCTTCAAAAAAGCGCAGATGCTCTCGATAAAAAAATTTTAGACAACAAAAATGAACTTCAAAAACTTAAAAAAAACGAGGAAAAAATTGCTGAGCATAAAAAATATACTGCGGTCTTAGAAGAGAAGGTTAAGGTGATTGAGCAATTGGAGGAAAACAAATCCGGGCCGGCAAAAATATTAGCATCGCTTGCCACGGGAATTGTTCCCGGTAGAATGTGGTTAACTACTTTAAAGTGTCAAGGGGCCAAAGTAACCCTCGAGGGCGTAGCGGTTGATAATGAGACAATTGCTCAGTTTATGACTAATCTTGAGGATTCTCCTGAGTTTGAAAATGTTGAGCTCCAGTTTGCTGAGGAGACGAAAGTTGAGGATTATTTATTTAAAAAATTTTCTCTTACCGCTATCATTAAAATCCTTAAAGACTTAGAGACAGCACAAGAAGCTTCGGCTAAGCGGTGAGCAAAAAAGAAAAAATAAAAACGCGAGGGGTAAGTCTTGGCAATAACCTTTGAAGACATAATGAGGCTTTCAACTCCCAAAAAACTGGGGATCTTAGGGATAATTATTGTACTTATAGTGTTGGTGCTCGGCCAATATTTTCTTTTGCCTGCTTACGAAAAACTTGGTGCAAAAGATCAGGAATATACAAAACTGGAACAGGATTTAAATGAAAAGAAGAGAGTGGCTCAAGATCCGAAAGTATTCGAAGCAAAATTGGCGAGTGTAAAGAGAGATCTTGAAATTAAAAAGGCTCAGCTTCCGGATAAAAAAGAGATCCCTCAGCTGTTAACCACCATCTCATCATTGGGGAAAGAATCTGGACTTAATTTTTCACTTTTTCGTCCCAAACCCGAAGTTGCCAAAGAATTTTATGCGGAAATCCCGGTAGAAATCCAAGTGGTGGGCAGTTACCATGAGGTTGCCAGTTTTTTCAGTAAAGTTGGTAATCTCAACCGGATTGTCAATATCACCAATGTGAGCATGGCAAAACGTTCTGAAGAAGCTGAAAAAATGATATTGAATACCTCTTGTTTAGCAACCACCTTTATGTTTATTGAAACTCCGGTAACCAAGGAAGAACCGCGCAAAAATAAAAACCAAAGAAAAAGATAAAAACTGATCTTTCAACGTTATGAACATACTATTTTTTAAAAAGAATTTATGTCTCAAACTGACTCTATACTGCTTTGCCATACCCTTGTTCCTTCTCGTTCAGGGCTGCTTAGAGTCGGAGAATAAATTAACTTTGCAAAAGGATGGTTCAGGACAGTTGGAGGTTATGTATATCCTGGGAGAAAAGTTCAGTCAGGAGCTTGGGCAAGCTCAAAAATCGGAAGACAACGCTACGGTTAAGACTTTTCCTAGTGGGCTTGTTGCCACCGAAAAAGATTTAAGGGAACAATTCCAGGGACAAGGGATTAAAATCGCAAAGGCTATTTTTGAAAAGAAGGAAGAGAAGCTTCATGTTTTTTATACAGTAACCTTTGATACGCTACCAAATTTACTTAACACAAAAGCTTTCCAGAAAGGGGAGGTCAGTTTTTATCGAGACAAAAATAGCAATTTAGGTTTTCAAACGGCAACCGAGAATATCCGCAAAGACTTTGAACAGAAAAAGATGCAAGGGCCTTTTTCACTCAAGTTTACTTTGATTTTGCCAGGCAAGATCCTGGAGAGCAATGCTGACCAGATCGAAGAGAACACGCTTTCCTGGCGCTATAATCAGGATAAGATGCAACCCGAAATTGTGAAGGCAACCTGCGAGGGTAAGGGATTAACGTTTTTGGATAAATTACTTGCAGGACCAAAAAAAACGAAACCGAGTGGTTATATTTATGATCCTATGGGCAAACCTGATCCGTTCAAACCGTTCATTCTTGAGGTAAAACGCAGTAAAGAAAAGGCTGACAAAAATCTCCAACCTTTGCAAAGATATGAACTCAGCCAGTTGAAACTGGTTGCGATTGTTTGGAATATTGCTAATCCCCGTGCCGTCGTTGAAGATAGTGCGGGCAAGGGTTACATAATTTCCAAAGGGTCGTTTATCGGGAACAGGCAGGGGAAGGTGACGGATATCTTAAAAGATGAAGTTGTGGTTACCGAGGAATCAACCGATATTTTTGGTGCAACAAAAACAAGAGCAATAAGAATAAAGCTCCATACAGGAGAAGAAGAGAGGAAGGGAAAATGAGCTTAATGAATTATCGAGATTTAGTATTTAAAAGGATGATCCAAATACTATCGGTAGTTCTAATCTTGGGAGGATGTGCGAGCCAACCCAAGCGGGTTACTCAACAACCTGAAGGGGTCCAAGGACCTGGAAAAACCCATCAACAGCTCGCTTTGATTTCAAACATTGCGGTGGAAGAGAAAGAGGACGCCGTGAGAGTGGTTATTAAAGGGTCTGCACCTCTCACCTATGAAGTTACGCAGGCAGAATCACCGCTTCGACTGATAATTGAGGTGGCAGACGCTCGGCTCGCAATCTCGGGTGCACCTATTCCAGTGCGCAAGGGAGTAATTTCTGAAATTGTTCCATCAGCGTTTGAAAAAGAGGGAAAGAACTGTGTCCGTGTTGAAATTGCGATGAATAACACGGCCCACTATGAGGTTCTCCCCGCCGAAAATGATCTTTGGATTGATTTCCCTAAGCCTCTTCCGGCAGTGAAAAAGGCAGAAAAAGTGTTTGATGTTATTATCGATGATTCGAATAAAGATTATGCCCAAGTTGATATTATAGCAGACGGGACGATTGAGAATTTTAATTCTTTTAATCTTCATAAGCCAACTCGTCTGGTAATAGATTTCCCTAAGCTTAATTTGCTTACGTCGGTCAAAGAAAAGGTATCTACATGTCCACTTATTAAGAAAGTTCGGTGGGGGAAACACGTTGACTACTTGCGCATGGTTTTTGAATCTCCTTTGAATGAACTGCCCACATTCGAGGTAGTCCCTACCTCCCAAGGGGCTACAATATTTTTTGGAAGAGGGTTTGAGGGAAGGAAGTCTCAATTAATCTCAATGACACCTTCGGGAGCCCAAAGGTCGGGGTTTTTAGCTTCTTCCCCGGGAACCCCAGCGCCCGAAGCTAAAGTTGAAGCACAACCAACAACACTAACACCACCTGCAACTCCGGCGATGGAAAAAGAAACTCAAGAAAAAGCGACTATACCCGCAGGTGAGAAACCTTTCGAAGCGTCCACTGAAAAATCTAAACAAGCTCCCGCAAAGGAACAAGAAGTTCCAGCAAAAGTTGTGCAGAAAGAAAAAAAAGGTAAGTATACAGGAAGCCGCATCTCCCTTGATTTTAAGGATGCTGACATCAACAACATCCTGAGGTTAATTGCAGAGGTGAGTAATTTAAATATTGTGGCGGGAGAGGATGTCAGAGGTACCGTGACCATCAGGCTCCAGGATGTTCCTTGGGACCAAGCTCTTGATACTATCCTTTTAAGTAACAATCTGGGAAAAACCCTTGATGGAAATATTCTCCGGATTGCCCCGATTGATAAGCTTGAAAAACAAAGGAGAGAGGTCCTTTCTGCCGAGGAGAGCCAAGCAAAACTGGAACCGCTAAAAAAAGCGCTCATTCCGATTAGCTATGCTCAGGCGAGCCAACTAAAACCAGTTATTCAAAATTCTAAAGTCCTTTCCCCCAGGGGGAGCATTGAAGTTGACCAGCGCACCAACACTTTGATTGTAATCGATATCGAGAGAAACATTGGAGAAGTGAGCGCAATCGTTAATAATTTAGACACGCCGATTCCGCAGGTGCTGATTGAGGCTAAAATCATTCAGATTAACCCTACCTATACCAATGAGCTTGGGGTAAGTTGGGGTGGTGATATTAACACCACCACCGGCAAGGCAGGTACTGTCGGTGTAGGGGGCGATGTAAGTGGCAGCGGTAAAACGGGAGTAACTACTTCACAAAGTATACTTGACCTCCTACCTGCCGGCATCGGGCCAGGAGTCGGTGCCTCGCTGGCGTGGGGCTTTTTTAATAAAAATTTTGATATATTTAATAAGATTGCGGCCATGGAAAAAGACGAAAAACTTGAAGTCATCTCCAGCCCCCGGGTTATGACCCTCGATAACCAGGAAGCTCTGGTTGAGCAGGGTGCTGAGATTCCTTACCTGCAAATCGATACTCAAGCACCGACTGCTTCCACTACAAGCAATTTGGCCACTACCCAATTTAAGAAAGTGACCCTTTCTTTGAAGGTTGTTCCTCATGTAACGCCGGACGGCAGTGTCATGATGGATATTGAGGCTAAAAAGGATCAGATATCAGCCTTGACTGGCGCTGGCGGGCAACCGGGCATTGATACCCGAAAAGCGATAACCAAGGTTTTAGTTCGAAGCGGGGATACTGTCGTGATCGGCGGTATTTATGAAGACACCAATCAGGATATCCGTAGCAGTGTTCCTTTTTTTGGCCGGATACCAGTTTTAAACTTTATATTTAAAGGTACTTCCAAGTCGAGACAAAAAACTGAAATGATTATATTTATTACCCCAACGATTATCACAATCCCGAAGAAATTACCGCATCTGGTGATTGCTCCGATAAGTTAAGGGGAGACACTATGGCATTATAAAAAAGTGCACCTTTCTCTATGGGGTGCACTTTTTTTATAACGTAAGGTGTTTAAAAATTTTAAAAAACAGAAAGAATAGTTGAGTATGTTACAATTTCTTACCGCGGGCGAATCTCATGGGAAATCCCTATCGGTGATTATTGAAGGACTTCCGGCAGGAATACTCTTGCAGCCAGAAGATATTGATCGTGACCTGAGGCGAAGGCAAGTAAGCTACGGTCGGGGAGGGCGGATGGAGATTGAGGAGGATAACGTAGACATCACAGCGGGGGTGCGGTGGGGAAAGACTCTGGGCTCTCCTCTTAGTCTTGTTATCTCCAATAAGGATTGGGTCAACTGGCAAGTAAAGATGTCCCTCAACAAGGAAGATGAAAATGAGGCTTTATGGGTTACGCGCCCCAGGCCAGGCCATGCTGACCTTGCTGGGGCACTCAAGTATAATCAAAAAGATGTGCGTAATATTTTGGAGCGATCGAGCGCGCGGGAGACTGCTGCCCGGGTTGCTGTAGGGGCTGTATGTAAAGCTTTTCTTCAGGCCTTTGCTATCAGTTTTTACTCTTATACTAAATCAATCGGGGGGATTGAAGCCGATTACTCAGGAATGTTTTTTATTGAAATTGTTTCCCGGGCAGAAAACTCCGAACTGCGTTGTGCGGATGAAAAAGCAGAGCAAAAGATGAAAATCCGGATTGATGAAGCCAAGCAAAAAGGTGATACTTTAGGGGGTGTAGCAGAAATCGTTGTCATCGGCCTTCCTCCTGGACTGGGGAGTCATGTCCATTGGGATCGAAAACTGGACGGGAGAATAGCGCAGTCACTCATGAGTATTCAGGCAGTAAAAGGAGTGGAAATCGGACTTGGTTTTGAAAGTGCAAAGCGATTTGGTTCGCAGGTTCATGATGAAATATTTTATGAGACACCCTCTGGGGGCAACAGGTCATGGGGATTCTTTCACAAAAGCAACAATGCCGGAGGAATCGAAGGAGGGATCACAAATGGAGAATCATTAGTGGTTAGGTGCGCGATGAAGCCTATATCGACGCTCATGAAACCTTTAAAGTCAGTGGACCTCGTGAGCAAAGAACCAGTGGAAGCGGCAGTGGAGCGCTCAGATATTTGCCGCGTCCCGTCTCTGGCGGTGATTGGGGAATCAGTGGTTGCCTTTGAGATAGCGCGGGCTTTTTTGGAAAAGTTTGGAGGCGACTCAATCGAAGAGATCCGTTCTCATTATCAGCACTATGTGGAAAGATTAAAACATTTTTAAGAGAAAACCGGGAGGGAAAAAGAAGTGAAAAAAATCTTAGTGCTTCATGGGCCCAACATTAATCTTTTGGGAAGCCGGGAAAATGAAATTTATGGAGATCTCACGTTGGCGGAGATTAATAGGCGGATTAAAAAGTTTGCTAAAGAAAAAGGATTCGTGGTGGAAGTCTATCAGTCTAACCATGAAGGGGAATTGGTGACCAAAATTCAGGAAGCAAAGGGGGTCATTGACGCTATGGTAATCAACCCCGCTGCCTACACCCACACCAGCATTGCTATTCGAGATGCGTTAGCAGCTGCAAAAATTCCTACCGTGGAGGTTCATCTTTCAAATATTTATCGCCGGGAAGAATTTCGCCAAAAATCTTTAACCGCTCCGATAGCGCTTGGAGTAATTTCTGGTTTTGGGGCCAATAGCTATCTCTTGGGGTTGCAGGCAGTATGGGAAAACATTTCAGCGCCATAGGTTAATGCACGTTAGCCTTCAATACTTCTTGATGGGAAGTCACTATAAATGCCGCTGGTAGTCGAGGCAATAATTTTCTCTCTCATTTTTTTGGCAAGGAGGTTGGGTGGCGGCAAATAAGACATGACCAAACCCTACTATCTTTTAACTCATCAAAGGCAGTGGTTCAATAGCGTCGATAAGCATGATCAGCTTTTCCTTTGGCTTTTTCTTCAGCCGGGCGGGTGCGCCAACGTCGGTTAGTCCAGGTCCACTGGGTAGGATATTTGCAGACGTACTCCTCGATCTTTTGGGTAATCACCTGGGTGATCTCCTTCACGTCCTCCTCATGATTTCCTTTATAAGAGAACACCAGAGGTGGCTCAATAACCAGTTTATGGGTATTATCCGGGTTGCGGAGCAAAACAATCGGGATAATATCCGCACCCGTGCGAAGATGGAGAAGCGCTGGGCCTGGGGTCGTTGAGGCTAGATGATTAAAAAAATTTACAAAAACCCCGCCAAAGCGCCGGTTTTCATCGGTGATGAGAAAAATGATTTCGTTTTTCTTAAGAATTTGCAAGGTCATATTAAATGCTTCCCGAGAGGTGCGGGTATAGATGAATGGCTGGCCTTGTTTGCGACGGTATTTTTCATAAACGTTTCTTCGTAAAGGATCAGTGATCCCGCGCGCTACCGTATGGAATGGAAAACCTTGTTCTTGCATCTTGATTCCGACAAGGGAGAAGCTTCCAAAGTGTCCTCCAATGGCAATAACCCCCTTCTCTTTTTTGAGTGAGGCCTCCAGGTTCTCTCTTCCTTCAATCTGGATTGCGCTGTTAAGATAGTTTTTATTTGCTGTGTTGATGGCAGCGAGCATTTCGAAATAATTTTTGATGGTATTGATCGTAGAGCCCTGATAAATCGCTAACTTCTCCCTAAACTTTTTTTCTTTTCCAAAAGCCAGATTAAGGTTTCCAAATACCCGTTGTTTATAAGCAGGAGAAAGCACTGCACCTCTTTTCCCAATCCGGGCTGCTACGGGGTAAAGGCATTTGATTGGGATAAACCGCGTAAAAAAAATAAAAAACGCTAAGAAAAGACGTTCGAAAAAATAAACGATGTAGTCTTTCAGTCCAACAGTGTATACTTTAGATCGAAATGTTTTTTTTGCCATGCGATTGGTTTAAAAGATGGTAAGTTTAGAGGATCGTGGTTGAAGTCTGTGCCTTGTCCTCTAAGGTGATTGGTTCTATTGTTTCAGCGGGCTTTGACAAATATCCCAGAAATTGGGTCGCATAGAGCTTCTTATAAACCAGGTTGTCTTTAAGTAATTCCTCATGGGTTCCTTCCCCGACGATTTCTCCGTTCGTAAAGACAATAATTTTGTTTGCTTTCTTAATCGTTGATAAACGATGAGCAATCACGAAGGTAGTGCGGTTTTGCATCAGGTTTTCTAATGCGGTTTGCACTTCTAATTCTGATTCGCTGTCAAGCGAAGATGTTGCCTCGTCCAAGATGAGGATCGGGGCATTTTTTAAAATAGCGCGGGCAATGGTTATTCTCTGCTTTTCTCCTCCGGAGAGTTTTACGCCTTGTTCTCCGATGATGGTATTATACCCCTGAGGGAAGTTCTGGATAAAATGATGTGCATTAGCAGCCTTTGCCGCGGCAATAATTTTTTGCTCATCATTTGCTGCCTTACCATAACTGATGTTATACTTTATGGTATCGTTAAAAAGGATGGTTTGCTGGGTGACCAGGGCGATATGATCCCTGAGTGAGGCGATGGTTGCTTTCCGGATGTCTTGACCATCAATAAGAATTTGACCCTCCTGAATATCATAAAAACGGGGGAGAAGGTTAACCAGGGTGGTCTTCCCCGCTCCACTCGGGCCGACTAAAGCAATGATATCGCCCACCGTGACCTTAAGGTTAATATTTTTTAGTACCCAATCTTCTTCGTATTTAAACCAAACATTTTTAAATTCTATGCCGGACTTGATTGAAGGCAGTTCTCGTGCTTCAGGATGATCAACAATGTCCGGTTTGGTATCAAGGATAGCAAAAATTCGGGCGGCACCGGCCATGCCTTCCTGAATGCTTTGGTTGGACTTATTGAGCCCTTTGACCGGCTGATAGCACATTGCCAAGCCAGCCATAATCATGAAGAAACCCCCGGTGGTTAGTTCTCCTCTGATGACTTGGAAGCCTCCATAGAAGATGAATAAAGACATGGCTACCACTCCAAACGTTTCAACGATTGGGGAAGATAAGGCCCGTGCCAACACTCGTTTCCGCATGTTACGAAAAAATTTTTTATTTTCTTCGGCAAAACGTTGGATTTCATACTCTTCCATGCCAAAGGCCTTGATAATCCGATGGCCGGTGATGGTTTCATGGAGGTGGATGGAGATGTCCGCCATTTTTATCTGTCCTTTAAAGGCAAATTTGCGGACTCTCTTGCCGAATCTCTGCATGGGAATGATAGCCCACGGAAACACACAGAGTGCCATGGCAGCTATTTTCCAGTCTTGATAAAATACGACACCGGTGAGAGCGATGAGGGTGAAGAAATCTTTAACTACGCTGGTGATGGTGTCCGAAACCGCGGACTGAACCAGATTGACATCACTGGTAATCCGGGAAATCAGGGCGCCGGTCGGAGTTTTGGTGAAAAAAGAGATGGAGAGCCTTTGGAGGTGGGAATAAAGCTCGTCCCGGATGTTGCGAATCACACTTAAACCCACAAAGGTCATGAAGTAGGCCTGTAAATAGTCGGCGATTCCTTTTATAATTACCACTCCAATAATGGCGAAGGGAATCAGTTTTAACATCAGAACATTTTTTTTGATAAAAACGTCATCAATCGCCGGTTTCATTAAATACGCTAAAGCGCCAGAAGTCGCAGAATAAATCCCCATAAAGACCATGGCGATTAAGAGCTTGGGCAAGTAAGGCTTAACGTAGCGGAGGAGGCGTTTATAGTTTTCCATTATAAGCGTACCTTTGAAGAAAACTGATGATGATTTGAGCAGCTCGGGAAGATGCTCCCGGATTTCCGATTTTTTCTTTAAGGCTTCTGAGTTCTTTTTTTATCTCTTCCTGTTTGGACGGGTTTTTAAGTATCTGGAGAACAGCACTGGCTATTTTGTCTGGAGTTACATCTTTTTGAATCAACTCTGGAACAACTGTCTTTCCGGCGATAATATTTACCATACCAATGTTTTTTACTTTTATCAACAGTTTTCCGAGCAGGTAGGTAAGCGGCGAGACCCGATAAACCACAATCATAGGAGCACCCATTATGGCTGCCTCTACGGTTGCAGTGCCGGAAGCAACTATAACGACGTCAGAAATTCGCATGACATCATAAATATTGTTTTCTACCACTCGAATGTTTTCGTGCTTACTACGACCCACTAAGTTTTGAACTTCTCCCAAATCGAGTCCTGGAGCAACCGGAATGATAAACTGCACCGGGTTTATTTGCTTTGAAATTAAAGGAATAGCTTCTATCATCGGATGAAGGTGATGCTTAACTTCATTCATTCGGCTTCCAGGCAGCAGACCTATAGTTGTAACCCCCGAGATGAGCGAGAATTTTTGAAACGCTTCCTCACGGGAAAATTGCGACCGGATTGAGTCTAAGAGCGGATGTCCTACAAAATCTACATCTATGTTTGCTTCTTCATAGATTTTTTTTTCAAAAGGGAAAATCACAATCATTTTTTTTATTAGCCGACCGATCTTCTTAATTCGCCCTTTCCGCCACGCCCAAATTTGTGGGCTAATATAATATACGATGGGGATATTTTTCTTTTTTGCTTCCCGGGCAAAACGAAGATTAAAGTCGGGATAATCAATAAGGATCACCAGGGAGGGAGAATTAGCGGTCAGTGAATTTTTAAGTTTCCGGTATATCTGGTAGATACTTTTAAGTTTTAAAATGACCTCAGTGATACCCACAACTGCCATCTCTTTAGTGTCGGCAATTAATGCAACTCCCTCATTCCTCATCTTTTCGCCCCCGACCCCATAAAACTGAAGACTTCGGTCTAAAGCAAGCATCTCCTTTACCAGATGAGAACCATGGAGATCACCCGAGGCTTCACCTGCGATCATCAGGATTTTTTTCCCAGACGTTGTTCCCAATGTTCTTTCACACTCCAATCTGTTTATGAATCTCGCGGGCAACCTCTAATGCCTTGAGCCCATCCATGCCTGTTACCACGGGGGGGGTTTTGGTGAGGACTGAATTGACAAAGGCTTGAACTTCCGACTGGAGGGCGTCATATTCAGGGGAAGAAAATTTCTCTTCTACAATTTTTGGGAAAAAAGCGCCCTGGGGAGCAGGCTCTTTGCGGTGGATAGAGACCTCCCGTGTGGCAAAGTCAATGGAAAAGTAGGCATCTGGCTGGAAGATACGAATTTTACGCATAGACTTAAGGGAAACTCTACTGGCGGTGACATTGGCGACGCATCCATTTTGAAAAGCTATTCGGGCATTGGCAATGTCGACGTGGGAAGAAATTACCGGAACTCCCGTGGCGCGAATTTCTTTTACCTCTGCCTTCACCAAGCTTAAGATGATGTCGATATCGTGGATCATAAGGTCCATGACCACATCAACATCAATCGCTCGTTCAATAAACGACCTGAGGCGATGCGATTCGATAAACCGGGGATTAATCAGGGTTGATCGCAAAGGGGTCAGCGCGGGGTTGAACCTTTCGAGATGGCCCACTTGAAAAATAAGATTTTTCGCTTGCGCGAGCTCCACCAACTTTCTGGCTTCACTAACTTTAGAGGTTATCGGTTTTTCTAGCAGAACATGGATTCCCCGCTTCAGAAACTCGGCAGCGATGGCATAATGGAGCGGCGTGGGGACAGCGATACTCACTGCTTCTACCTTGTCATAAAATTGTTTGGGATCAAAGAAAGGCTTGGCCTGATTTTTTTCTGCAACTTCCCGAGCGCGCTCCGGGTTAATATCCAGCACACCAGTCAGACTTACTTCGGGGATTTGGGTATATTTTTCCGCGTGAAATTTTCCGAAATACCCTGTGCCTACTACACCCACGTTTAATTTTGCCATGGTTTTTGCCCTTGCTTATGATGCATTGATGATTATCTTAGTCATACAACGTATTTAAAAATGTTTTTTACGGTTTGCTGATTGCTCGCAGGTGTTGTTCAAAAAATGAACACCGATCGAAAAACGGACAACTAACCATCATTATCGAGCGACTATGATAATACCCGCTTTATTTGCCGCCTTGATCAATTCTTCCTTATCAATCAGAAGGGTTTTTTCGCTTTCGATAGCTAAGACTTTGGCCCCTGCTTCCTGCATGGTGGTGATGGTTCCTGGGCCAATGGCCGGAACATCAAAGCGCAGATCTTGTTGTGGCTTGCTTACTTTAATGACCACTAAACCGGTTTTTTTCCCCAAGGTTCCTGCCCTTCGAATAGCTTCATCCGTCCCTTCAATGGCCTCTACCGCGAGCACTACCTGATCTTTAACGACAATGGTCTGCCCAACATCAAGTTTCCCGATCGCTTTGGCGATTTCCCAGCCGAATTCAATATCCCTCATTTCTTTTTTATCGGGAACCTTCTTCGTTAAACACCCCGGAGGGCTTAAAAGCTCGTCAAGGAAAATCGTTGAGCCATGAATAGTAATGCCCTCTTTCTCGATTGCCTCTGCGACCGCCCGCAAAAGCACATCATCATTCAATGTCCTCAGTTTTGCTACCAAGGAGATGGCCTGGAAGTCTGGGACCATATTGGAGAACATGATGGTTTTCGTTATCCCGCCTACCATGGCAGCATCTTTTATCCCTTCTATTTTTAATATGTTGATCAGCTTCCCCAGCTGCCCAACCTTGATCCAGTAAATTTTTTTAACCAAACTTCCCAATTCCGGAAGGGTCTGGCCTTTATGGGCGACAGCGATGATTTCCACACCGTGATTTTTAGCAGACTGGGCGAAAAGCAAGGGAAACCGTCCGGTGCCGGCAATGAGGCCGAAACGGGCAAACGAATTAGCGGATAATTCCTCGTTTAGATTTTTTGATGAATTCAATGAAATGGTTTACCTCAGGAGAGTTTGTTATCTTTTGCTCAACTTGCTGGAGTGCTTCTTTTAATGTCAAACCAGAACGAAAAATGATCCGATAGGCGTCTTTGAGATTTCTCAGGGTCTGAGGAGAAAAATTGTGCCGCTTAAGGCCCGTAAGATTCAAACCATAAAGGCGAGCCCGGTTACCGACTGCCAAGCAGTAGGGAGGAACATCTTGAGGGATTGCGGAGCAGCCGCCGACAAAAGCGTTACGTCCCACTTTAACAAACTGATGGATAGCGACAAGTCCTCCAATGACCGCATAGTCCTCGATCTTAATGTGCCCGGCCAGAGTGGCTGAATTGGCCATGATCACAAAATTGCTAATAGTGCAGTCATGGGCAATGTGGGAATAAGCCATGAGAAAATTATTATTTCCAATAACTGTTTTTCCTCCTCCTTCTTCTGTGCCCCGGTTAATGGTAACATATTCCCGGATCACATTATTATCTCCAATAATGAGTTTGGTTTCTTCTCCCTTGTATTTTAAATCTTGGGGGATATCTCCCAGAGAAGAAAAAGGAAAAATGGTACACCGCTCGCCGATGTGGGTAGGGCCTTTGATAATCACATGGGAAGCAATTTTAGTATGGGCTCCGATTGTTACTTGAGAACCAATGACTGAATACGCCCCTATTTCCACCCCTTCACCGCATTCGACTCCTGGTTCAATAATAGCGGTTTTATGAATCATTCACTTCCTCTTTCTCAAATTTAAGTCTGATCGGATTCTTCTTGATTGTTTTCTCTGGTTATTTTTGGGGGAGGGTCTTTATCAATTACTGAGGCCAGCAGTTCAGCTTCAGCAACCCGCTCTCCGCCCACCGCAGCAATGCCTTTAAACTTCCACAAGATACCTCTTTGTTTTATTAAATTCAGTTCAAGGCGCAGTTGGTCTCCAGGGACAACCGGTTTGCGGAAACGGGCATTGTCTATGCCGGAAAAAAACAGGTTTTTGTTTTGCGCAATTTCGGGTTTAAGCGCGAACACACAGACCCCCCAGGTTTGGGCCATAGCTTCAACGATCAGGACACCAGGCATGATCGGGAATCCGGGAAAGTGGCCTTGAAAAAAGGGTTCATTAATAGTGACATTTTTTATGCCCACGATGTGCTTTCCGGGGTCGAGTTCAAGGACCCGGTCAACCAAAATAAAAGGGTAACGATGGGGAAGAATTTTTAAGATAGCATTAATATCGATCATGCCCCCTCCAATTTTTTTAATTGGTTTTCCAAAGCCTCAACCTTTTTTTTTATCCCCTTAAACTCTTCGTAGAGTTCTGGAAAGCGACTGAATAGCGTCACTGCCTTAAGCCAATCTCGATGGGGAATAGCAGGTGCTCCGGAGACCATGGTTTTGGGGGAGATGTCTCGACTTACTCCTCCCCGGGCGCCGACGATTACCTCATCACCAATATTTAAATGTCCAGCAACCCCTGACTGCGCCGCCAGAATAACGTTATTGCCTAGTTTAGAACTCCCGGCAATCCCTGATTGCGCCACAATCACCGTATCTTCTCCCACGACGACATTATGGGCTACCATGACTAAGTTATCAATTTTTACCCCTCGTTTAATCCATGTTTTTCCTAAAGCAGCCCGATCAACCGTAGAGTTGGAACCGATTTCAACATCATCATCAATATGAACGCCCCCTACCTGGGGAATTTTTACGTATCTTCCCTTTTCTTGCGCGTATCCAAAACCATCACCGCCGATGACCACCCCCGAATGAAAGATAACCCGATTGCCGATGAAGGAGTCGCGGTGGATGGTTACATGTGGGTAAAAGATCACATCATCGCCAATTTTTACATCATCGCCAATATATACTCCCGGATAAAGGGTGACGCGATCTCCGATAACGACATTTTCTCCCACATAAACCAAGGGAGCAATGGTGACATCTTTTCCGATGCGAGCGGTGGGAGAAATGATTGCCTCATTGCTTATCCCTTTTGATTCGTAAGGTTTAAGAAAAAATAGCTGGGCGATCTTCGTATAGGCGAGGTACGGATTAGAAGCAATCAGAAAAGGGGTCTTCACCTCGTCGATCACTTCCGAGGCAATGATTGCCGATGCCCGGGTTTTTGAAAGCTGAGAGCGATATTTGGGGTTAGCAAGAAAGGTGATATGCCCTTCCTGAGCCTCGGATATGCTTGCTAATCCTTTAATTTTTATTGCGCCATCCCCGACAACCCTCCCCCCAAAGAGCTGCGCTAATTCGGCGAGGGTTTTCTCCACGGTCTTTTTTCTCGCCTTTATTTTGCTGAAGGTTTAACGCCGGATTTTTGATTGGCTCGTTTTACAACTTCATCAGTAATATCGAGCGTGGGATCTATATACGGCACGAGGCTTCGTTCAAGCACGAGGGTAAAGCCGCCTTCTTTGCCAACCTGTTCGGTAATTGCGATGAGTTCCTTGGAAATTTTATCCACGATCTCATTGTGTTGCTGCTTGATATCCGCCTCTATATCCTGGCGGAATCTGTCCCACTCACGAGCCTTGCCCTGAAAATCTCTTACTTTCTCTTTAAACACCTGCTCATCAAGAACCGACGCTTGCCGCTGGAGGCCCTCCTGTTCTTTCTGCAGCGTCTGTCCTTGCGACTCGTACTTTTTTTTCGCATCCTCCAACGCCTTGTTCAATTTAGCAGCGGCAGCCTTGCCTGCCTCACAGGTGTTGAGGGCTTTCTGAATGTCAACGGAGCCTACTTTTAAAGTGGCTGATTTAATTTGTTGCTGTGCTATTCCGAGGGATGTGAGGGAAAGAAAAAATAATGCAGCAACAATGGCAATGATCTTTTTTGACATACTTTTGCTCCTTCCTTTGATGAAATTAACTGTTGGTAAACCCCGTTAGAAGACTTTCACACGGGGCATTACCCCGTGTGAAAAAGCATAAGAATCCTTAATTTTATCCCGCGCTTCCGCATGGGGGGCTTTTTTAACGGGGTAAATCAATGCGCCTTTTCTTTAATTGCTTTAAGGGATTAGAATCCCGCGCCCGCGGAGAATCCAAAATTACTGCCACTCTCACCATTCTTCGGGCTTAGGTTGAGTCCCCAGTCTACCCGAAGAGGTCCAAACGGAGAGTTCCACCTGATCCCGATCCCCACGTCCTCACGGAGGTCAAAGTTCCTACCGGTCTTAGCCCACGTTCCTCCCCAGGCATCACCCAGATCGGAAAACACCACCCCTCTTATTTTTGCTTGCGGGATGAGCGGAAAGAGATATTCAAACTGGCAAAACGCCATCTTGTCCCCTCCAACGGTTGCGTCTCCATTTAAGTAAACGGGTAACAGCCTGTTAGTGGTCCCGTCATTGTAGTTCTCAAACACATTCGTCAGCCAATTCTTTTGCCCTTGAGGGCCAACCTCGTGGTCTTTCATGCCCCGGAGGGAATCCAGGCCGCCCAGGAAAAACCGCTGAAACACCGGCACTTCATCTCCTCCGTAAGCCTCGACAAACCCTGCTGACCCATGCACCGAAAAAGCCGTCCCCCACTTAAAGGGAAAGTACCAGCGTGAATCTGCAATGCCTTTGACAAATTTCTCGCCCGTTAAACCAGCAATGGAAAGGGAGATGGAATTCGATGAGCCGTGCATGGGATAAAATCGGTCATCAATGGTGTTCTCGGACAATACCGCGGTTAGGGCGCTGACATCGACCGCACCTGCTTGTTTGGCCTCGTAAATGTCGCTATCGACTTGATATACATAAGCGCCCGGGGGTGTGTATCCAGGCGGAACCGGAACACCCGTAGGAGGATAACGGTTAAGATCAACATAAGAGTCAATATCTTTAATCTTCGACTGTGAATAACCATATTGAAAGGAAAGGTTAACGTTTTCATTATCTTTGAACGGAAGAAAGCCAAGGCTTAAGGTGAGGCCGGTGTTCTGAGCAGTAAAATACTCATAATACTGATCCATCATGAAGATGTCGAACCCGACAGAAATTTCCTTGTCAAAAAGATAGGGCTGGGTGAGGGCGAGTCGATAGGCAGGGTAATGTCCCACTTGCGCCATCGCTGTGGCCTGCAAGCCCATTCCCAGAAAATTGCGCTGAGAGATTTGAAACATACCCATGATACTCTCTGTTGAACTATACCCCGCGCCCGCGCTGATCATACCGGTGGATTTTTCTTTTACATTTACATCCACATTCATTTTGTTCGGTTCACTACCTTTTTGAGTATTTATCTTTACCTCGTCAAAGTATCCCAGATTGTTTAACCGTTCTTTGCTTTTTTTGAGCTTTTTGTTGTTATAAAGGTCTGCTTCCTTTATCCGGAGTTCCCTCCGGATTACTTTATCCCGGGTTTTTGTGTTTCCCGTTATTTTTATTTTTTCAAAATAAATTTTCTTCCCTTTGGATATATCATAGGTCAGGTCAACGGTTTTATTGTCAGCGTTTATTTTCGTCAGAGGCGTGATGTCCACAAAAGCATACCCGAACTCTCCATATGCGTCAGTGATGGCCGAGATGTCCTTTTGGACTTTTTGGCGACTAAAGACCTCACCTTTGATGGTCGTTATCTGCTTCTGAAGAGGCGGTTTCGTTTCGACGACCTCACCCCCGATTTTAACGTCGCTTAAGCGGTATTGTTCACCTTCTTCAATGGGGATCGTAATGTAGAACCATTTTTCATCATGGGTTACTTCTGGTTCTCCTACCTTAACATCCAGGTATCCGAAGTCATAGTAATAGGCAACGATTCGATCGTGGTCAACCTTAAGCGCATCTTCTTTAAATACTCCGGTGTTAAAAATAAAAGAAAGAAGGTTTTTTTCTCGGGTTTCCATCACGCTTTTAATGTCATCAGCCTTCAGTTTTTTGTTTCCCGTAATTTTAACTTTTTTAATTTTCATTGTATGGTGTTCCACAATTTGAAACACCAGCGCAGTTTGTTCGGGGCCCACTTCCTCGGTTTTATATTCCACTAAAGTATTATTGTAACTTTTTCCCTCATAGAATTTTTTTATCTTTAAGGCATTCGCCTTTGCTTTGTTGTAGTCCAGGACCGTATGCGGCTTGATATCAATTTCTTTTTCGATGTCCGATGCGCTTATATCTTTATTCCCGGTGATTTTTATTTTGGCAATTTCCGGGTTTTCCTTTACGACAAAAATAATTTTTTTGCCCGAAGGCTCATCAGTGCTGTCAATTTTAATGTCGTTAAAGAAACCCATGTTGTAAATAGCGCGGATATCCGCCTGAATCTTTTCGGGAGAATAGACATCACCCACTTTGGTTTTAACCTGGTCGAGGATAGCAGCATCTTCAAGCATCCGGTTTCCCTTGACAGAGATATCCACAACAATGACTTTGCCCAAAATCTTATTGCTTACCCGCTTTGCTAAAACTCCGACCCCATCAATAACTCTTTTTAAAGAATTTTCTTGGTATGACTCTGAGAGGGTTGGTTTATTGCCTGAGATGCCAACGAGCGTGGCATCTAAGGTTATAGAATCATTTATTTTAATGATCGTGCCGAAGATAACCCAATCTGCCCCGGTTTCCATTCCCACCGTTCGCGCGTTTTTCTCATCCAGGGTGTTGATTTTTAACTTTTTTAAAGCCCCCAAAACAACTGACTCATCAATCGTTTTTATGCCTTCCTCTGCATCGAGTCGTGAGGCAAGCAGGTGGGGAAAGGCCTGGGTAACATAGCCTAAGGGTTCCTGACTCTGAACTTGGAAAGGAGCAACTAAAACAGTCACAACCCTTTCTTCCGAAGCCCAAAGCGAAACGTGTGCGCCGGTTACAAGGAAAATGACGGCTATGAAGATGACTATTTTTTTCATGCTTCTCCTTTTACGGGGTACGCATCCCCAATTTTTATTCCATCCTTCAAAGTAATTAAGCGAGGGGTTTGGCTCGCTAAACTTTCGTTATGGGTAACGACCACCATCACGATTTTTTCTTCAACATTTAATTTAAAGAGGAGGTCAAAAATTAATTTCCCGGTTTCTGAATCGAGGTTGCCGGTTGGTTCATCAGCCAGGATAATTTCAGGTTTCAGCACCAGAGCCCGGGCAATTGCCACTCTTTGTTGTTCGCCTCCGGAAAGTTCGCCTGGTTTATGGTGAATTCTTTCTTTAAGACCCATTTTAAGGAGAATGGTTTCCGCTTTTTCTTTGGCTTCGCGGTTTTTTATTCCTCGAATAAGTGCCGGCATCATGGTATTTTCTAAAGCAGAAAATTCCGGAAGAAGATAATGTAACTGAAACACAAAGCCAATCTTTTGATTCCGAAATTGAGCTAACCCTTTATCATTCCAGGAAAAAACATCTTTTCCTCGATAAACGACCTCTCCTTGTGAAGGCCGATCGAGGGTTCCTAACACGTGGAGAAGGGTGCTTTTCCCTGCTCCCGAAGTTCCAACGATAGATAAAAACTCTTGTTCATAAATATCAAAACTTATATCCCGTAAAGCACTGACCTGCTTTTGACCATTTCCATAAGTTTTCCAAACATTGTGGATCGCAATAAGTGGTGTTTTTGTTTCCACCTGATTTCCTCTTCTCGTCCTTATCCGTAGCGCAGGGCCTCAGCGGGATCGAGCCGGGAGGCCTGCCAGGAGGGAAAAACCGTTGCAAAAAAGCTTACGGTCAGGGTTATAACAATAATCAACGTGATATCAGTAGAGTTAATTTGAAAAGGGATCTTATCAATATAATAAATATCCGGAGGAAATACATTAATATGAAAACGCTTTTCAAGCAAATTGGCTACTGCCTGGATATTTTTCCCCAAAGAAAGCCCCCCGATTGTTCCCAGTAACGTCCCGAAAATCCCTATCACCAGGCCGTCAATCATAAATATTCTCATGATGCTCGAAGCCTTTGCCCCCATAGTTTTCATGATCGCAATGTCTGAGATTTTTTCCATCACCACCATAATCAATATGCTGATTATGCCAAAGGAGGCTACCAGAATTATAAGGACGAGGATAATAAACATGATAATTTTTTCTATCCGGAGGGCGGAAAACAGATTTTTGTTCATTTCCATCCAATCACGCACCTGGTAAGAAAACCCCAATTTTTTCTCAATAGCTTCGGCAATGGAATGGGCTTCATAAGGATTGGAAACTTTCACCTCAATTCCGCTAACTGCCTCTCCCATGTGAAAGAATTGTTGGGCGGCAGGAAGAGAGATGTAAGCCCATTTACTGTCGTATTCATACATTCCAGAATCAAAAATACCAACGATCCGGAATTTTTTCATCTTCGGCACCATCCCCATGGGGGTTTGCTCGCCCAAAGGAGAAATTACGGTAACTTCATCGAGGTAAGAGAGGCCGAAAATTTTTGCCAATTCTTTTCCGATAAAGATTCCCGGCAGGTTGGGAGCATGAGGGGGTAAGGCGGGAAGACCGGGATGCGTGAGATTATCGAGGTTTCCCTTGATAAGGTTTTGTTTTAATTTGGTCACCTTCGCAACTGTCTCCGGATTGATTCCTAGGAGAACAATACCGGAAACAGCGGCCTCCGAGGAAAGCATGGCCTCAGAATAGATAAAAGGGGTCGTGGCCACAACTCCCGTGACCTTTGCAACCTGAGCGGATACGTAAGGGTGGTTCTCGATGCCCTTGTCAAACTTAAATATCCGGATATGGGCATTCGTGCCAAGGATTTTTCCTTTCAGGTCGTTTTCAAATCCGCTCATGACTCCCAAAACAGTGATAAGGGTCATTACTCCAATGGCAACGCTGATAATAGAAATAATGGTAATAATAGAAAAAAATGCTTGTTTCCGTTTTGCCATCAGATAGCGTAGGCTAACGAATAATTCAAACTTCATTTTTAACCCTTTAGCTCCGGTCGTAAAAGGGGAAATAAAATGACATCCCGGATTGAAGGGGAATCGGTTAAAAGCATCACCAGACGATCAATGCCGATACCCTCACCAGCGGTTGGCGGCATTCCGTATTCAAGGGCAAGAATATAATCTTCATCAATCTCGGGAGGAATATCCGCATCTTTTTCTCGTTCTTCCAGTTGCTTTAAGAAACGTTCCTTTTGATCATTCGGGTCATTGAGCTCAGAGAAGGCGTTTGCAATTTCTCGGCCGGCAATGAAAAGTTCGAAACGTTCAACCTCAGAAGGATCCTCATCCCGCCGCCGGGAAAGAGGCGAGACCTCTACCGGATAATTAATGACAAACGTTGGTTGGATCAGCTGAGGCTCAATGATGGCCTCAAACAGGTCGGTATGGAGTTTCCCGATCTTTTCCTTGTCAGTTATTGGAATAGAGTGAGTTTCCAGATAGTTCCGCATTTTTAACGGATCCTGCAAAAATTCTGAATTAAATCCGCCCACTTCGGTAAGCGACTCCCTTAAGCTCATCCGTTTCCAGGGAGGAGTAAAGTCTAGTGTTTCCCCTTGGTAGGATAACCTGAGGCTTCCGAGTAATGACCGCACCACTTCAGCCAGCATCTGTTCAGTTAAGTCCATGAGATCTTTATAGGTGGCATAAGCTTGATAAAATTCGAGCATGGTAAATTCCGGGTTGTGCTGGGTGGAAATACCTTCGTTGCGAAAACTTCGGTTGATTTCAAATACTCTTTCCATTCCACCGATTACCAGTCGCTTGAGGTATAATTCCGGAGCAATTCTCAGATAGAGGTCTATTCCCAGAGCATGGTGATGGGTTTTAAATGGTCTTGCGGTTGCCCCTCCGGCAATAGGATGCATCATCGGGGTCTCTACTTCAAAGAAACCACGAGCAAGAAGGAAATTCCGGAGAGCTTGAATAGTTGCGCTTCTCAGTTCAAATACCCGTCTGCTTTCGGGGTTCATGATTAAGTCAAGGTATCTTTGTCGGTAACGGGTCTCAACATCAGTAAGGCCATGCCATTTTTCCGGTAGCGGCTGAAGAGATTTAGAAAGGAGAAAGATTTCTTCCGCCAGAATGGTGAGTTCGTTGGTCTTGGTGCGAAATGGCTTTCCTTTGACACCAACAAAGTCACCAATATCCAACCCCTTAAAAAAATTAAAAAAATTATTAGTTGATTCTTTTTGAATAAAGGCCTGAAGCCGTCCAGTCCGATCTTGGAAGTGAAAAAAAGCAGCTTTTCCAAAATTCCGGACTGCCATGAGCCGACCAGCAAGAAAATAAGGCCCTTTTTCCTGTTCTAAGGTTTGTGCATCAACTTCTCCAAACATTTTCCGCAATTGGGAAATAGTAGTATCAACCCGGAACGCATTGGGATAGAGGTCTATTCCCTCTTTTTTCAATTCTTCGGATTTTTTGATTCTTTGCTGAAAAAGGATGTTACTCATTGAAGTAAGCTAACTTTCTAAAAAAATCGGAAAATCTTTTTAAAGTTAAAACAATTACTCATATTCTAATCATCGTAGAGAGTCAAGAAAAAGTTCTTTTAAACCAATTGCGAAGCAGATGGCAAAGGAAATTCCTTAAGCATTACAGGTATTACAGGAGGTTAGCGGGAAGGGTTTCCTGAAAAGGGTTGTGGGGATTTGTGCTCTCGAAAAAAGACCACGTTTTTCTCGACTCGAGAAAAATTTACGTCCCAAGAAAAATCGATCCGACTTTAAAAAATCCTGTTATTTTTGCAAAACTATGCAAACGGCAAAACCAAAGCATTAAAGGTTTACTCGATTGCGCTTGCCAACGTAAAGATAGGCAGATACATTGCGATAACCAGGGTTCCGATCGTACCCCCTAAAAACAATATCATAATAGGTTCAATCATACTGGTTAAGGCGTCCACCGCCGTATCGACCTCCTCATCATAAAAGTCAGCGATTTTGCCGAGCATGGCATCTAAGGCTCCGGTTGATTCCCCAACCGCAATCATCTGGACCACCATAGGAGGGAAAACCCCGGTTGTGGCTAAAGGTTCAGAAAAATTTTTCCCCTCCGAAATGCTTTTTCGGGTGGCCTCAATGGCATTTTGCACCACCTTGTTGCCAGCAGTGCGGCTCACGATATCCAGGCCGTCCAAGATAGGGACACCACTGCTGATCATCGTGCCCAATGTTCTGGTAAACCGGGCGATGGCTACTTTCCGGACAAGGTCGCCAATGATCGGGGATTTTAGGGTAAGACCATCGACAAGCAGCTTGCCCTTTGGAGTTTTGTAAAACTTGACAAAAAGGAATGAGAACAATGCAAGAGCACAGATTATAGGAATTATCGCCTTGGTAAACCAATTGCTCAAATTAATAACCATCTGGGTAAAGGCGGGGAGTTGTTTGCCAAATTCAGAGAACATTTTTGCAAAAACAGGGATAACAAAAATAAGGAGTAGGGCAACAACGCCCACAGCTACCGTCAAAACAATGGCGGGGTAAAGCATGGCGCCTTTTACTTTTCTTTTAAGGGCCGCGATTTTTTCCATGTGAATAGCGAGCCGCTGCAGAATGGTGTCGAGAATACCGCTTACTTCTCCGGCCGCGACCAAATTAACATAAAGGTCATCAAAAACCTTGGGATGTTTTCTAAGGGCATCAGCTAACGTGGAACCCCCTTCGACAGCCTCTTTAATATCCGTGAGGACACGCTTGAAGGATTTATTGACCTGCTGAGCGGCTAAAATTTCCAGACCCTGAACAAGAGGAAGTCCCGCATCAATCATGGTACAAAATTGACGGGTAAAAATAACCACGTCTTTATTTTTGATTTTTTGCTGCCGGGCGCCTCCTAATGGGTCAGTGAAAAAGCTTTTTTGTTTTGTACTGACTTTGGTAGGCGTTATCCGAATTTCTCGCAAGAAGACACGGACTGCGGCTTCATTCGGAGCTTCATATTCTCCTTTTTTCGCACCTCCAGTTCGGTCTCTACCCTCCCAAAGAAATACTGGCATAAGCTCTCCTCTTTTTAGAAACTTTTACCTTTTCACCTTCCAGAAAAATTGAGTCGCGTAACACTGACGGGTTAATTTTTTTCTGCCTTACCGGCTTGGCTTCCGAGGGGCCATCCCCGCAGAAAGGCCAACCTGCCCTTGGCTAATTATCTGCCGGAGTTCATCAGGATCAGAACTTCGGCCGAGAGCATCCTCAAAAGAAATAAGTTTTCGCAAAAAAAGGGAAGCCAAGGACTGATTCATGGTCTGCATGCCGAACTTCGTCTGCCCGACCTGCATCTGAGAGTAGATTTGATGGATTTTATCCTCACGAATGAGGTTGCGAATTGCCGGGTTGGGAATCATAACCTCGAGGCCTAATACCCGGCCTGTCCCGTTTGATTTTGGGATGAGGGTCTGGCATAACACCCCTTCCAGCACAAAAGAAAGTTGGGCGCGCACCTGGGGTTGTTGGTAGGAGGGGAATACGTCTATCACCCGGTTAATAGTCTGGACACAAGAATTGGTGTGAAGCGTGGCGAAAGCGAGATGACCTGTTTCCGCAATGATGAGGGCCGCTTCAATGGTTTCCAGGTCCCGCATTTCACCAATCAGAACCACATCCGGATCCTGGCGAAGGATATATTTTAAGGCATTCTTAAAACTTTTGGTGTCTGCTCCGACTTCTCGCTGATTTATCAGGCATCCTTTATGCTTATGAAGGTATTCGATGGGGTCTTCAACGGTGATGATATGTTCGTGCCTTTCCCCATTAATTTTGTCGATCATTGAGGCTAAGGTAGTCGACTTTCCGCTCCCGGTTGGCCCGGTAACCAAAATAAGGCCCCGGGGTTTCCGCACCAGTTCATCCGCAATCGAGGGGAGGCCAAGCTCTGAAAAGCTCAATATTTTATAAGGAATGAGACGAAATGCAGCTGCCGCCGCTCCGCGCTGCAGAAAAATATTTGCCCGAAATCGGCTTAACCCCTTTACTCCAAACGAGAGATCAAGCTCGTGTTCCTCTTCAAACCTATGTTTTTGGGATTCAGTAAGAATACTGAAGCAAAGCTGTTTGGTGTCATTAGGGCTAAGGGGGGCAGCATCCATGGGCACCAGGGCCCCGTTGACCCTGATCTGAGGCGGGGTTCCGATAGTGATGTGCAGATCTGAAGCTCCTCTTTTTACCATTTCTTTCAACAGATCATGTAAATTGGCCATGGCTATATCCCTGTGATTTGGTTGATTTAATCCATCGTTGTCCCCGATCAAACCAACGATTTTTTCAAAAGGTAAATAGACAAAAAGAAAGGCACGTTATCTTTAATAACATAAAGTATTTTATTAACTCCGGTGCTTATTGTCAAGTAAAAACGCTCGCGTAGAAGGTAACGGGACGCCTTTACAAAGTAATGGTTTTAATTACTGCGGCTTTCCGCTAAAATAACAAATTTTATAATAAAGAAAACTGACAATAAGAATGAAAAAAATTGATCTCAAAAGCTTAAGCCCCGCAGATTTCGAAGGCTTTGTTTTAAAACTCGGGTGGGAGCCCTATCGAGCTGCTCAGATAATGTCGTGGCTTTATCAGAAGGGGGTGGCGGAAATTGATTCTATGACTAACCTTTCTTTTTCCTTGCGCGAGGAATTAAAAAAGGTTGCTTCTCTATCCTCTTTAAGGTTCAGCCAGGTTTTGGTGAGCGAGGATGGGACTAAAAAATATCTTTTCCCCTTGGAAGACGGTGGGGTGATCGAGAGTGTGGTGATACCGGAAAAGGGACACTTTACCCTTTGTATTTCCACGCAGCTCGGGTGCGCGCTCAAATGCCGATTTTGTTATACCGGCAAACGGGGGCTGCTCCGCAACCTCACCACGGCTGAGATTGTAGGCCAGGTGGGCGCGGTTTTGACGCATTTGGGAGGCAAGGGTAATATTAAAAATATTGTTCTCATGGGAATGGGCGAGCCTTTGAATAATTACGCAAATACCGTGAGGGCCCTGGAAATAATTTTTCACCCCCAGGGGTTGGATTTTTCCCATCGCCGGGTTACCCTCTCGAGCGCGGGCTTGATCCCGGAATTAAAACGCCTCGGAAAAGAAAGCCCGGTTAATCTGGCAATATCGCTGAACGCCGCGGATCAGGAGACCCGGAATTTTCTCATGCCTATAAACCGAAGGCATCCTCTTAAAGAGCTTCTCGCTGTTTTAAGGGACTACCCCTTGCCCCATCGGAAAAGGATCACCTTTGAATATATCCTTATTGCCGGGGTGAACGATGCGTTATGCGATGCGGAAAAACTGGTTGACCTTTTACGCCCCTTGCGGTGTAAAATAAACCTGATTCCGTTTAATGAGCATCCGGGAGTTGCTTTTAAAAGGCCGGCGCAAGAGACGATCGCTGCCTTTCGGGATTTCCTGGTTTCTCACGGGTATACCACGATCGTGCGAGAAAGCCGTGGAAATGATATTTTGGCCGCGTGCGGCCAGCTCGGAGGATCCCATGAGTGAAAAGAAAGACCTTACTAAACTGATCTGCAAAAATAAAAAAGCCCATTTTAACTACCAGATCGAGGATACCTATGAGGCGGGCATTGCGCTTACGGGGACAGAGGTAAAGTCATGCCGCCAGGGACAGGCGAACCTTACCGACAGCTACGGCCGGGTTAAAAACGGAGAGGTGTTTCTTCACGATGTGCACATTAGCCCTTACTCCCATGCGGGCTTCAGCCAGCACGATCCGCTGCGCATAAGAAAACTTCTGCTTCATAAGCAGGAAATAAAAAAACTTTTTGGCAAGACCAAGGAACAGGGATATGCCTTTATCCCGCTGAAAATGTATTTTCGCAACGGCAAGGTTAAAGTCGAGATGGGGCTTGCCCGGGGGAAAAAACTCTATGATAAACGGGAGGATATAAAAAAGAAAGACCTGAGACGGGAAGCTGCCTCCGAACTGAGAAAAAAAAGCAAGAGGGGTTGATTTTTCGAAGAAAAGCTTTATACTATTACCGGAAAAACAAAAGGGGGGGCGAAATGGCTTCGACGGGGGTAATTGAGGCCAGGGTTGCATACCGAGGTTTCACCATCTCGTTAAACTGGTGAGAATAAACATAATCGCCAATGATTATAATTACGCCGTAGCTGCTTAAGGCAGCTGCCGTCTCTCTCGCTTTCTCCTGTGGAGCGGGAAGAGGCGTCGAATAAGCAGGATAGCCTCATTTCAGTATCCGGATGGTGTGAGGCGAAAACAACCCGGATGAGCGCTTTTATCATCCTGTCTCGGGGAGTATAAAAGTGCTTAATAAAACCGAGACTGTGTATGGAGATACTCTGAGCTGAATGCTTTCGGACGGGGGTTCAACTCCCCCCGCCTCCACCATTATCTTTTTGTA